>Ga0080013_1000214_pt1 | contig 83166 bp, 91 predicted proteins | sample ETNvirenome_6_85_FD_69236 | JGI IMG/M metagenome (GOLD analysis project Ga0080013, IMG submission 69236) | Marine viral communities from the Pacific Ocean - ETNP_6_85 (SPADES assembly) (version 2) | ecosystem: Environmental > Aquatic > Marine > Oceanic | place: Pacific Ocean | collected 2013-06-19
CACCACGTGATAGTGTGATCACTCGATTATCTCGAAAAGGCGGTGTTGTGTTCAATACTTCTCTAAAATCTTGTTCAAGAAGAAGGGGGTCTGTGGTATAATCTTTTATCTCTTTAATGTACGTAACATCGACGTTAACTTGGGGAATGGGTAAATTATTCTTAACGTCTTCGATCGACGACGAAGTGATCGTCCCATCCAAAGTCACCATTTTCCACGCAGGGGCTACTTGTGTGTCTCCCTCTAAGTATGCATCCCCGATAATAGCAGTATACACAAAGCTATCAGCACGTGGTTCGATGCGCATTGGTGTAACATCCAGTTCATAATAGAATGTGTCGATTTCCGCTCCGCTCTCGTCGGTCAACGTCGCACTATCGTTCGTCGAAAGCTGGTTGTCCGGATCTTCAAACAAAACTAAGCTTTCGATATATTGGGACTCGTCGCGGATCCTGTGAACTATTTGATTTTGAGTCTCTGTTATCCCGGCGGAAGCGCCATCATAAATAATGTTGTCGTCCATGAACGCGTAATATACAGGTTCGAGCTTCCCAACCGACAGGAGATAGTGTCCGTAGTTGGTCAATTTTAGATCATAAACCTGTTGTTTGCGATTTAAAAACTTAGCCATCAGTATTTATCTCCCCTTTTGTTCTTCTTTATTTTAGGTTTAGCAGACGATTGATTGGAAGATTGCACAGATTTAATCTTTCTTTTTCTTTTTATAATCTCTCTTTGTTTCTGTCCGGGAGTTTGGGTACCTGCCGATTGTGTCGTCGTATATGTATGAATACCGCTCGAAGAATTAGATTGTTTAGGGTTCCCAATTACGCCCTGGTTTGTTTGTAAATTCTGAGAAGTATTTAAGTTCATAGGAGTGCTGGTGTTCAGACTAGGTTGAGTCGAAAGTGGTAGATTCTCGAGTCCCCCTGGTTGTATAACGCTTGTGGAGCCTACAACTGTGGGATCCACTAGTGGTCCGGCAGGTGCATCTGTTAATGTTCCCATTAGGGGTTTTGAAAATTTAAGCTCAACATCCATCTTGATCATCTCAACAAATGATAAATAATCATAAGGCCAGTTATATTGTATATACTTTTCTTTATAAGTTTTCTCAGATTGTAAATACGGTGCGGTGGATGCGTCATTCTTTTGTTGTAAGACTGAATCATAGTAATCAGCTTGTGATTTCTGTTTTACTTTGAATACCATCCAACGCAAGTTTTCATTATCCAGCAGATTGGTCTCCGATAACAACTCCGTAGGTATGAGATTGTGAGCTACACTATCGCTTTGTTCGTATATTCTTTTAAAATCTCTCGGAGCTAAATTTTGCCAAATATAAGAGAGATCATCTTTGTCAAGCTCATATTCAAACTCAAAGATGTACATAGCCACCGGCTTTATCTTCTTGTTGTCTACAAAATCAAACTGTGGTGGCATAATATAGTTGCCCATTTTTTGAATTTGTTCTCGAACTGAGATACCGGCCGCATCCAAAGACTCTCCGACGTTTGTGTTCTTTAGTGCAGCCTGGGCTGCTTCAAAGCGCGCTTTGGGAATTTCGATAAATTTCTTTCCTTCAAAATAGGTATCTAGCCGGCTTCCGAGAGGCTTTTCTTGCGTAACGATATAGGGTACAGCCACAACCGCCTCTTTTATCGTTAATGACTCTTTGAGTTGTCCTAATCTTTTCCGGCTCTTAGCTTTTTTATCGAAACCAAACAAAGAGGAAAGAGATTTAACATTTTGGTATAAGTTGCGATTGCTGAACCATGAATCACTATAATTGTTGTAAACAGAGGGAAGGTGGACAACCTCATAGTGATTTTTCAACCACATGCGGTCAACATCCCCTATCTCTAAAAAGATACCTTTGGATTCATCAGGCTCGACGACACCAAATTGATGCCACATTCCTTGCGGTGTTACTGACTCCCCAAAGACGGGAGTGGCTATATTCTTGTTGCTTCCCGTCTTCTGGAGCGGTCGTATCCCAACATCACTAAAGTTCATATGCGGGGTTTCAAACTTGGTCTTAATAACCCATTTTTGAGCAACTGATTGATTTCGTTGAGATCTGTTTCCTAAATTGTCTTCTTGAATGAAAGGCACCTGTTTTATTCCAAACAAATTCAAGCTCGCTAGCGCCTGCATTGAAGATGATTGGATCATTCTTCCTATATATGGACCGGCCGGGTACGCGAATGTAGGATTCACCGGCGGCGTAGAGTCTATAGAGCCCTCATTATACCAAGACCCTGTCACATTCCACACAAACTCTGTAGATTGGAAGGGATTATCCGCCAAATCCCCGTTGATGTAGCCCGGATCTATTCTCCATTCTTGTGTTTTAATTTCGCTTAATATTGAAGGCAGATCATAGGCTTTATTTTCAACCGGACGGAATACCAAATCTACCCAAGCTTCTCCATCATAATATGGTGGTGTATACGCCCAATTATAGCCCATAAGGCTATCTTTAACCGGCAAAGGGGTAACGTCCTCATAATTATCTAAAGTCACTCCATTCGCATTATCCCACGGTGAAACAGCATAACTCCCGTATGTTGTGGCGGTGGATCCGTTATTGAGGCTGTGGTAATCTTCAAAATATCCCATTCCAGCATATGAGTAAGAACTTGTGAGCCAGTGGCGTGTCCATTCGTTCATTGTCCAAGTTCCGCCCGTAGGTGGGAAATATGTCCCCGCCAACGGTGGACCAAACCCGTCTGTTCGGCTATATAAAGTAAAGTTTTCTTGAAAAGATGTTTTAAAACCAGAAGCATCATATGAAGAAGATTGTGGGTACTGTGGTACGGGGAAATATTCAGTTCCGCTAAGATACGTAAGCCCACTCAGTGTTTTATCAGTTACGCTCACACTTGTTGGCGCTAGCGCTCTCGCCCCAGCTTTTGACCATGGAGATTCGCTAACGTATGGTTTTGTGCTATACAATTCTCCGCTATAATCCAAAGTTCCACTATAAGACCGCCACAACTTAACCCTGGCCATGTATACCGATCCAGACTCAAACAGTTTTGTGTCGACAAAAGGATCGGACTCTAGAGAAGTATAACTGTCATCTTCCAAAAAGAAGTCAGCCACTGCCCCGAAAAAGTTTCGTGCCATCAAGGAATAAATTTCTCCAGGCTGGTTATTGCGGAAAGTATTGAGCATCATAATGCTGTTCAAGGAAGAAGTAGGACGAGATTTGACTCCGGTGCCAACTATCAATGGCTCAGATTCAAGATTAATCATACTTACATCTGTCAAATATTGTACAGGATCTATAATAGCCTCAAATGGGATGCGTTTATCAAAGAAATCTTGATAAATAGTGCTTTCAATCGCCTTAGCTTTATCCATATACCATGGATTACGAGAGGGTTTGCTTATTCCACCTAGTGGGTCGGCGTTGGTACTACAGTAAACCATCGTATTATAAATGTTAGTAGAAACATCTGTCTCATATGTAAAGTCTTGATTTTTTCCCCACTTCTTTCGACTCGAAATACCGGGGTATCCTCTCACTATTTTTCGAACATCGGACACCACCGGATAATCGACGGCTAGTCCGGATTTAATTGTATTATAGAGAATGCCCGGAGAGAACATTGCATTATTCAACGGCGCCGTAGCACCGGGATAAGTATCAAATAACTCTTGTCCGGTCATGGTCGAGCCGGTTAAGCGAGTGGGGGAGTATGGTCCGGTCTGTCCATAATACGGATCGAACTGGGTTGGGTATGCTTCATAACATTCTTTATATGAATCCTTAAATTTCTCGACCAGATCGACAGTTCTTTGAACAGGATAAAACCCCTTATACGGATTAAATCGAATAGCAGCATTGCACACTAATCGGATTTCTGAGGCACCTAACAAAGTATTAGCGCGCACATCCAAGAACCCTTTGAGGAAATCGGAATTAGAATAGTCTTTATAGAATGATTGGTCGCCACTATCAATGGAGGTACCTGGGATCTCAAAAGTATCCTGTTGTGCTGGGTTGCGAAGTCCGAGATTCGTGTATTCCTCCACATGTTCGCTAATGCGAAATTCTGGAACTATCGCATAATCTTTATAGAGCTTAAGCAGTTCAAACTTGAAATCCTCGTAATCATCAAACCATGGTTCGCTTGGCGCCGAGACAAAAACATCGGAAGATGAGCTTTTTATCACGTACCCCGCCAACTCATCGGCTTCCCATTCGGCTTCTCCTGCTAGCTTATCACTTTTGAGATACAAATAGCTACCAGTATTGTTGTATTTCAGAGGATCAATTATATTATATTGTGTATTTAAACCCCCCGGAGACCCTGTTAGCCATGCGCCGGTAGATGTCTTCTTGTGGGCATAAGGATTAGAGATCCCAGTGGGAGAAACAGAGGATATAGGGCTATAGAGAGTGTTTTTTCGAGCATACAAGGGTCCAGCCAATTTGCCTTTCGCTTGCCAATCACCCGCATATTGTCCGAGGATCCTTCCAAATGTCACAACACCGCCGCTATCCAAATAATCAGCTTCGCCGGGTGAGGTAGAAATAGCACCAAACATCGATCTACTCCAGATGTATGTTGCATATGTGTTTTGCAGTTGTCCCGCACATCCGGTAAGGGGTAGGTTTCCTTGGTCCTCGCCGGACCACCGGTCTGCCGGGGCTGCTACAGAATCATTAGGAATTATATCCAACCAGCGCTCGGGCTGCGTTCTAATAAGAAAATCTACTGGAGCATCTAGCGGCCACGAGGACTTGCAGACGTTCGAATAATTGAAAGCCGTATTAAAGCTATTTCCTAGCTCCTGGCGGTTGGGATATGTTCGTGTATCATATACCTCTGTCCTACTTGATCTCCAATACTTATTATCGTAGCCGGTCCTTTCCCGAGAATACGTTAAAAATTCATTGCGGTCGGCTGGGAAGACGCATTCCCGATAAATGACCCAATTCAACTTATAAGAAGGCCCTCTAACTACTTGCATTAATTGTTCAAAAGGGGTCGTATATCCAAATTGAGTTATATTGAATCGATCATTCAAGTCGTTTGTATTAAAATATTGCTTCTCCCCATATGGCAACTCTAAAGTCACATTGGTAAGAAGAGGTGAATTATAATCTAAATTCACCCATACCGGTCGGCCGTCCATAGTAACCGGGGGATTGTTATACCGAGTGATAGTACAATCTCCATTCTTTATCGAAAGAATGTTGTCTGCTCGTTCTTTGCGCAAAATCTTATGGTCCGACTGTCGGAGGGATTGCCAGCTTCCCCATCCGTTAGCGTTACCGCGATTATAGATAAGAGCATTTAAGACAGCAGTTTTTCCGGGGGTTTCGGCAGTTTCCGGGGTGACATATCCCTCGGGGGTGGTGTCCAGATTCAATAGTGTATCTACTGCGACTGTCCCAAGAGTGTTAGTGTCCACGTCAATTGGGTCGACAATATCCATATTCAACCCCACTGAATCCACAGGTATCATATACGTTGAGCCGCCTGACGGAGAGGATGTGGGTGTCCACCCAAACGTACGTGATTCACCATAGTCTCGACCTCCAGTAAAACTTTGAGGGGTAGACACAATTGCACTCAAAGACGAAGTTAAAGCAGTAAATTTCACCAGATTAGCTACAGTGCCTCGTGTTTGTGTCGCCAGTTTAAGACTGGCGCCTTGGGGACTTGCCTGTATATATTGGGCTCGATTCGTCACAGAGCCGCCAAAATATCTTCCTTTCGTTAAATTTCCCGCAAGCGCTTGGATGATGTTAGTCTCCATGTCGTTGTTATTGTTGGCGCCTAATATATGAACTGTATAGGGGTCCCCAGGGTTGACGAATGGTCCGGTGCTGTCTTTAATTATATAAGTATAGGTTAATTCGGGATTGGCTCCGCCTGCTTGCCAGCCGGCTGGAATAGTTATTTGAAAACTCGAATCCGCGCCAATTGTATTCCAATTCTGTGGTCCTACACCCGAATTAATGTAAAGCCTCATCCCCCCCACTGGGTATGCTGGGCCGACCCCAGTAGGCGCAATCGCTGATGCCAACGCACTCTCAATTACCAACGCACTATTCATTGGGCTTTTGCCCACAAAGTCGTATGCATTTATAAGTGTAGATCCGCTCTTTACCAAAAAGTTCTTTGGAGTAAACGATGGAGTCCATGCCTCATTGTAGTTTACAACAGAACTGGTAATCCACGCGTATTGTCTCGTTGAACGAGGAATCTGATGCTGAACAAAGAAGTTGTCATAAGTAGGAAGATAATCAACCCCCACTACCGGTATGGCTGGAATGGGTCTTTTACCACAATTAAAATATTGTTGTGATCCCGTGAATGCGTCTTCAGTTAGCGTATTAAAGGACGAAGAAAAATATCCAGCACAATCCAAAATATAATCTTCTCTTGTAGCATGAATGATAAAATGTTGGGCTGGGCCAACGAGCGACCCAAGAGAGGCACTAAGCTCTCGCGCCCTATTGGCAATATTATTATCATAATAATAGGCTATCGTGTTGTCGGCGGTACCAGAAATTGCGTCCTTAATATATTCAGTCTGTTCCGACAAAGAAGACGTATGGCGAATATGAATAGTATGATCATCTGGAGGGTTCGATATGGGATGACTCTTGAATTTATATGTGTAAGTATCGGTCACTCCCGGATTGTTCCATCCCTCCGAAACATGGATTTGGAAATCTTGATCAGGAGCTACAGCGCCGGTGACATTAAGAATAAGCCCGGGATAAGGCCCTGGACACGGACCGGGAGCGGGAATATGTGCATCTGGGCATGCCGGATCAAAAGGTACGCTAGATGTGGCGCCTGGGACCGCTGGGACGTATGCAGTCGGTTCTCCCTCTACAAATCTATATAAACTATTCCGGTGGACCTTGTGGAAACCGGGAAGTTGATCATAAGAAGCTCCGCATTGATCTTCCGGTACCCATAAAGAATCTCTACCGAACTTTGCGGTATGTCTCGCAAGATGAGATTGTAGACCATAATCTTTTCCAGCAATATCCCATATACGCATACCTTCGGAGGCGCCGATGGTTCCGCTTGGGCCCTGAGATGGTCTCTTTACCATCAGGTTGCGCCACGGAAGAGCATTGTAGGCAGAATATTCGCTGGCGCGCCAATCTTTCATTCCGGCTTGAGTAGTGTCCATACCTCCCGGAGCATTAAAGTGGGTGGCAATAACCACCTTGGAATCTTCGTCGGGACCTGGATCTAAATATTGTCGATCATAATCGGGCATGAATTGAAAATGGGTGTTGAATCCCCCATTGGGATTAAACATTCTCCCCTCTTGACGAGAACGAACATCCAGCAATGTATTGATAACCATCGAGCTAGTTGCCGTGTGTATGAAAGCACCAGGAGGGAGAGGGAGAGGTGCATCCAGGTGGCGTATGTAAGATGGGTTGCTAAATTTTCCAAATGTACTAATTGTTTCATAGTTATTTTGATAATTCCCCATCACCACGGATCCGCTGCGCTTTATGTTGCGGATATTGACAGGACTTTTGGCCACCATACCTCGATAAAGCCAAGCTTTCTCACCAAGAGTGGCTGGATAAGGGGGGCTACCGTAAGTGTTGGCTTCTGGCCATGGATAGTCTGGTCCTGCCATCCCCACAGCACCGGACACTGTATCAAACTGTCCCATAAAGACATACCATGCTTCCGGTCGGTTTTGCCACGAATCATTACCTGTGTTAAGAGCAACGTGGCGTGATTGGTGACCTCCCACAACAGCATCTGTAAAAGGTCCTTGGATGGGTTTTTCCATATCTGGACCATATACATCATTGTGGAGATTGACAATGTTAATATTTAGGTTGCTTTCATCTTGGACTTCTTTCTGATATCCGGTAGCCAATGTAGAACTAACCATATTAAAAGGAAACGAATGAGTAGATTTAGCGTTACTATAACTGCCGCCTGACTGCCAGTCCCGACCATGTTGGACTTTCGATACCACATGTGTCTTCTTGGTTGGATCCTCCTTGGGATCGTTATTTGTAGGTAAAGTTACGAAATCGTCTTGAAAAGATATCATAACATTAAGAGGGACAAATTTGCCATCGTCGGTGTTGATGGGACCTGCCGGACGCAAAGCTGTATAGGCAAAATCAATATTCTTGCTCGGAGCAAAGTTTACTCCACCTTTCAACGTACGAGCTTGTCGCGGGGATACAGTTATAGGACTGTCAACCGTTAACTTCTGTAACTCCTGATTGCGAGAAAAATAAGTATCGGACTTATATTGTACGCCCCCAAGGGTCGATACCACCGCCAAGCTCTGGCTCAAATGGGGGGTAGAATTTATAACGGTTCGAAACTTCTCCCTTTGGGTATCGACTGTCGAGTCGCCAGAAGTAATCTCTGGTGCATTTCTAAGTGCGCGTTTCTTCCAAAAAGGAATATGTTTTGTGGTGTCTCGCGGCGATTGAGGTACGGGAGACTGCCCCAAAAAGCCGGGATATAGCCGCTCTCCTACGCCGGCAGCGCCGGCATTGGGTAGTTGGGTGTTGGTCTCTAAAGTGGGAAATTTGCTAGCATATTTGTTCCTCTCCAAAGTGTGGCTTTCGACCATATTTAAAACATCCGGAATAAAATCCGCAGATGCTGGCATTATCTGGGCCAAAATCGTCGACAGCGCATCATCAAACCATTTATAATATGCAATAAATTTTTCTACGGTTGAAACATTAGTTACGCGGCGGAAATATATCTCGCGAAGCTTCTCAATGTTCTTATAACGATCTCTATAGCGATTAACAGGATCTCCAATTAAATTATTGAAGTCCAAAACGCCAGCAAAAAAGGTCATCATCTCTTCTGAGATGGCCTGGTACATGCTTTTCTCGATGGTGAAGACATAATTGGGTACTGTTTCAACAATCTTAAAAAGCTTGTCATCTTCCGAAAGAATCTGCACCATATCTGACGCAACCGTCTCTTCAGGATCGGTAAACTTAAATGAATTTTCTATATCTGTACTAACCACTGATGTAGAATTTGCCGAGAATCCGTCTCCATAGCCAGAATGTTGATATCCTACAATATTCCCTAACCATGAATAGTTATCTCTTATTAAGGAAGAGCCTGAACTATAATCTAATACTGAAAAATTCCCACTACCATTCGAACCTGTGACGTTTTCAAAGTTCCATTCGAGAGCTAAAGTATTGATGTTGAGCAAATCAGCGTTGCCGTTATTGGTATCTAGTCCTGAAATATTCTGATATGACTTGTCAATGCCGGCATTTTTAACATCTTGGACATGGAGATCGAGAGAAGCATTATCAAGATATTTGGCCCAATACTTAATATTAGAAATATAAACGTCGGATTTTTGATATATAGCGCCAGTTACATTTATTCTAGTAGCCCCACAGTACATTCGCTTGGGAGACCTAATCCAATTTTGAGCCTCGAGGGTGCTGATACCTTGTGTTATAGAAAACTGATCCTTGATGGTTCCAGCAACCGTATTGACACCACGGAAAATTACTTCATATTCCTCGGGTGTGGGCATCAAGCCGGTAAGACCCGGAACGATCGGCTTTATTCGAACTGAGATGTTCCAACGACTATCATCATACACATCAAAGAATGTTTCGCTGCTTAGGATCGGGATTTGATAAGGGGCTAGCCCAGCTTGTAGAACAAAACGCACATTTTTAGAATATGCCTCATCACGGACAGCATAGACTTGGAAATTGGCGTAATCGGTACCCGGAGTTACCCAGGTAGTGTCGGTACCGTTCCTACTCGCCGCGCTGGACGCGTTTACAGTATAGGAACCAAACAACGAAGAAGAAACAAAATTCCTATCTATACTATCTCGTTGGTTGAAATATTTGGGGAATATAATTTCAGCTTCGGCTGTGAGTCCATATGGATCCTCTCTTCCAACAATAGAAGAACCCAGAGTACCAGACAAATAGCCACTAGTGTTGGGGTCGGCAGCATCATATCGTTGATATACAACCCCTTCATAATTTGCGGGGGTGTTTAAGTTAAGGCGACTGTTTTTTTGTGTAATTTGTCGAAGATTGCTTTGTAGTTCATAAACATTGTTGCGAGAATATGTTTTAAATCTCACCAGAGAATCATCTATATTAAAACATCGCAAAATATTTCTAATTGATTTTTCAGTCCCTTTGGATTTATAAATGTTTGTTACATTATTATAAAGATTCTGGTAAATCAGATTTTTAGCGTCAGCAACTTTTCCTTCAAATAACTCTGTAGTTGTCCGATTCTTTAACATTTCCAACAATGTGGCATCAACAAACAAATCGGGAGAATATAACCCCATAGACATGGGGAGGTGCATTGCAAACGGCAATGGCTTATCAGAAGAACTGGGATAGTTCATATGTTTCAGCTTTGAAACATCTCCAATTAGATTATATAACTTATCAAAATATGCTCCCATGATATGAGAAATTAGTTGTAAGTTATTAGATTGTTGGGATTCTTCGTGCTCTTCGATAACCCAGGCCGGTGCATAATTCACGAAAGCCGAATTATTATTCAAATCGTGGAATTCTCCCTTTGACAAAAGAGATGATTCCAAAGTGGTATAAGCCGGATTGTTCTTTCGAACAAGAGGATCTTTGTTTTCTTTTGGTGCAGCGCCGGCTTCCACAATAGCAGAATTTGTACTTCGGGATCCGCTCACATAGCCGTTCCAGGCTCCATTACATATGCGTCCTGCATAATCCAGCACAACATTGTCGACCGAAACTACATCACTAATACCTTCATTGAACTTATAGTACACTCCCAAGTCGGCGTTGGAGATATCACTATTGGCGCCACCGCCCACTTGAGCAAAATAATTATCTCGAATCTGTTTCTGATTTCTAGCCACCTTCCAAAATCTAAACTCATCTAGAGATCCGGAGAGTTTTCCGTAACCCTCTGTACCCACGTTTGGAAACGTGGTGCTTCCTGTCATAAGGGCGCCAATGCGTCCCATCATGTTTTTAGAATTAAGCTCGCCGACAACATTAGTTGTCACCTTTTCGGTGTTCAGTTCTCCATTGACATATAAGCGAATATAGAGATCGCTTCCAGAGTTTTGCATCGTGAGAGCATAATGATTCCATGAGCCTAACGTTGCATTGGAGAAATTAGTGCTAATATCATTATTAAAATATTCACTAGACCCAGAACCATATACCAATCGAAAGGGATTGCTAACATCTTCCGATAGAAAGAGCATAAGTCTTCCATATTCCGACGATCCGGTGGCGGCATTATTCCATAAGTCCACAATGCATTGATTTTGAGTGAGGGACGCGTGATCGAATGAGCCAGTTTTCAACCAATATTCAACAGTGACTCCATCATCGAAGTTACACCGTAAATTGGAAGTTCGTGTTCCTTTGCCGTAATCGTCTGGGAGTCCTTCTGTTTGATAGATATTTGTGTCATAAATATTTGAATAGTTCGACTTGCTAGATTGCGGGTTAGGGCTCTGTGAAACGATCGATGCGCCGGCAGACCCTGTACCTGGTCCTCCTTTGAACGTGATATATTCCGGATTAGAAGATAATCCCCAAACGCCCCCGGGCGTGGCGGCCGCTTGTGTACCCCAGCCGGCAGTGCCAGCGGAAAAATTCGCATACCCATTATATTTTGGATACAGATCGTTCAAAACATATTTTTCTATTTCTAGAAGAGAATTAAAAAACGCGTTCTGTTCGGCATCCGAGCCATCATAAGGAAAATAATTTATGATTTTATCGAGGGCGCCTTGATAATACAGTTTGGCGGACCCAAAATGCGCAAAACGCGAAGGCTTGGAATAATCTATCGAAGGTACATAAGTATTGAGCGACTCGTTGATTTGGACGGCATTTTCCATTGACTCAACAGACTCAAATGCCTCTTTCTCGGTTTCATAATCAGTATATACTCTACCTTTTCCGCTTGATTTAAATAAATCTTTAATTCCCATTTTAGAACTCTACTACTTTAAATTTAAATGTCTCATCCTGTTCTTCCCACGACTTCCTTATATCATCATAAACAGCGAACTTTAGAGCATAAGCGTACCCTGGTTGGAACGCATTCATATCCATGGTGAAATAGTTCCCCTTTGCGTCGTAAGACAACCCTGTGTGGAGATCGGACCCAGTACCATACGGTATTACTTGATACCCGTCTATGAGGCGATACGCACGATAAGACGCACTTAATATGGGCAGCACCTCGGGGGTGTTATTTGCCACCGTATAAATCGTAGGTTGCCAATCTTTGGCTCTGGAATATACATTGAAACGAGGGGTTTCGTTGGTCGAATAATATTCTTTAAGATTGGAAATATTTATAAAATATTTATTTATTTCAGATGTTTCGCCCGTTGATAATGTCTTGGGGGAAATATTTCCTGTGTAATATTGCACTCCGCCGCTGTGCCACACATCATAAAGCGTTGTAATGGGGGTGGCAGCAGCAGTAATGGCGACGTCGCATTTGTATATACCGGTAGACACCCATGAGCCGGTCAAATTCGTATTTCCGTCATACGCAGTTAACGCCGAACCCGAAGGGGCAGAGTTATCCGACGACCCGGAATACAAGCTCAATAAAATATTTTGGGTACCCACGTCTGGTAGGTCTACTAATCTTCCACGAATTTTATTATAAAAATAAACAGTATTAAGGTTATCTGCCGCTGGAGCACGTGAACTGCTGTAATTAAACCTACTTCGATCATCGGAGATGATATCATTCCAGCGCGCCTCAATAACCGGGCGCTTGAAGAAGTATTGTGTTCCTCTTGCAAAAAAGCGCTTGGTATAATAAGAAGTCAGTGCACCCTCTGGATTGTGAATAAGGCTTCCACTATTCAAACCATTAGAGCTTGAAAAGAAAGCCTCATATGCGGGGGCCAATTTTACTACCATCCCATAATTGTCAGTAGTATCAAGCCATTTCTCAACTAGAGAAGTAATATCTACTTCTAGATTCTCCAAACCTGTATTGAATGTTTGTTCAAATGAATCACCCGCCGCAGTAGAGTAACTTGCGCCCACGGTCGACCATTCGGAACCTTTTTTTGATTGAATCCAGTCAGACCCCGTTTTTCCTTTAACTAAATCCTTATATCCTTCAAGATCTAGCCCAATACCCTCTTGCCACTCTTCTGTGACCCTGTGTATTTTTAAAGCATATTCGTCTGGTACTGTTTTAGAACTTGGTGCGTTAAACATTTTAAGATAAAAATTCACATTTCCGGCAACTGGAATTGTCTTAGCTGTCCGATCGGCAGCGATCGCTGTCATGGGGAACTGGATCAGATAGCGGGACAGTTCTTGGGATCCGCTCGTGGTAGCTACCGGGGGAGTTTGTCGCCCGTAGATAGAAAAAACTTCTACAATGTCGGCACGGCCAGCGTTAGAGCCAGTCCCGCGCAAGACCAGATTAGGCTGATAAGCATTGACAATAGTGTTGTCAGCGGAAGCTGTATATCTAAGAAGCATTATCTAATTTTTCCTTTAATATCAACTGCGGGAAATTTGATTTCAAACACAGCATTTGCCGGAGCCATAACATAACTTCCATCTGGGGAAAGGTTTTTGTTAATGTCCAGCGAGATGCCTGAATATTGTCCGCCGTTCTTGTTGGTGATTTTCACTTTAACGACATCTAAGATGCCCGTTACATTTTTAAGTTCAGAATAAATGTCACTTATGTACAGCGACTCTCCAATAAAGAATTTTTCCTTAAATTTATTTTGCACTGCCAGAATAGCCTTAGATAAGACGCCCGACTTGTTCTCGCCGACGGAAGCTCTGATAACAAAATCTACTCCAATATTAATAATATACGGATCTAAAATATCTATAGTATCATTAATCATCCTATAATTGTTTAGCCATGTTTTTAAGTTTTGTTTAAGAACAGAGTTAGCAACCACCAAATGTCCGGCGGCATCTTCAGATATCACATACATATTAAGATTCCTTTTAAGAGAATCTTGGTCCTTTTGTACCGATACTCGCTTTACGGCCCCGAACTTAGAGGGCATACGATAGGCAATGTTCTCATAATCTGCTTGAGTGACCGCCCGGTTTTGAGTTGGGAAGGTGTCATAAATGCGTCGTTTAAGTTCAGCACTTGAAGGATTAGAAACATTTCCTATAATGGGTGTTTCGTTAGAAACTTCAAGAGAAGCTCTAATAGAATTTATTTCGGGGGTGCTTAGGTTTTCTCTATTCTTAAATTGTAGTTCAAAATTCCCCACTTGTTTTAGTGACCCAACTGCAATGTTTGCGTTAAAAGGATCGATAGACCGATAAGAAATATAGAGGGTGGTATTTGCAGGACAAATGCCCATACTGCGGTTCTTATGTAGCTTGGTGGGATCAAAGCTGGTAGCCGATACATAATCTTTTCCAAAGGTATCTATGGCTACTTCTTGAGGCACTGCTACCACATCTGTCTCACCTAAGTCGCCGCTTCCAAACTGGAGGATAACTTGATTTCTTGTTCTCTCAACAACAAATTTACGAGACACCAACATTGGCTTTATAATTGAAGGAACGTTGTCGTTTTGAAAATTATTGTTTGAAACTTCTTGAAAGATGAGATCTTGCGATAAGTACTCCACTTCATAATATTGATTTCCTTCAGAATCAAAAACTGATATGATTTCGGTCACGTTGGGGTCATTCAAGGTGACACGTCGAAATCTCTCATATTCTCCAACGGTCAACTCTTGGAAGCCGAAGCGTCCGGACATAACGTTCCCATATGCCTTAATAGCAAAGTGTGTTGGCGCGCCGGTATTAGTATTAACTCGAGCCACCACTATGGGGTTCTTGGGATCGGAAAAGTCGATATTTTCTAATAAAATAAAATTGTTACCACTCTCTGAAGAGAATTGAGATCCTTTCTTTAAGATTGGCAAATAGGCACTGTTGGGCCCAATCCCCACCGCATCTGCGGGAATAAGAATATAAAGAGCCGCCGTTCCATAAGTGGATGGGCGCCCTGTATCTTTGTATCCTAAGACTCTACCGTGTCTTAAAATATTGGATTGTTGATAGGCTGTATCTAAAAAAGCCTCATTGACATTGTAGTCTAAATATAGTGATAACTGATCTCCTACGTATGCGACAGCATCTATCATCATTGCACCAAAAGATCCTTCACTAAAATCTTGAAAAGTATCAGGATAGAACCGCTCTGCCAACGAAATGAGGTCTTGACGGATGCCTTCGAATTCCCGATGAGTATAGTCGATTGGTATCAGTTTCTTTTGGTTTTGATCGTTAGACATAATAAATCCTCACTTTTTAAATAGTAAATTCAAGCAAATCCTTTACCCCTAGATCTGGGATTGAGTAATATATTTTTATTGCTAAAACGTTGCGGTCAGGATCTGAGTCTCTCATCAATATATCCTGAATCGTGATTACTGGTAAATAGCGCGCCACTTGTTTGTAGATCTCTGTTTTGATTCGACCTTCGGTGTCGGTACCATAATTAGAAAACAAATAACGTTGAAGTCCCACGCCATAGGCGGGAATCATAACTCTTTCCCCAGGATTGGTCAATAAGAGCATTTTAAAGTTTTGCTTAATAGTCTCTCTAAATGTTTCGAGAGAGCCGAAACCATCTCCATCACTATATTGAATGGGTAATTTTACACCAAATGACATACTCTAACCTCCTTCTAATTACTTACTTAATCACTTTCTTCACACATTTTTCCATCGGCATTGAATGGATTTGGCCGAAGACGACGCTTCCAATACCATGGCAATCTTCCGCCAGATGGTCGCCGGAAAGCAGATCGCAAATTGTTCTTAATAATTTTAGCGGGATCATAATCGTTATTGCGATCTGTTACTTTTTTCTTACGTGAGTTGTAATAAGTCTTAAACAATTTTTTGATAGCTGATTTTGAGTTTCGCAATATGACTTTATCCCACTCATCCCAAGTAGTAACAAGTGGTGTCCATCCCGCATTGCGATCTTTGTAGTTGGCCCAACCTTCAATGTAATTGTCTTCCTCGAATTGAACATAATGCGGGGTATAATCGGGAGGTTCTTCATCTTTGCCGGGAAAGGTTACCTTAAGACCGGGCTTTTGTGCAAAATCCCCAATAAGAGAAATGGCCATGTCGGTGGTGATTTCCCCTATGGACGGGAAGAAACCCATATCATTATATACAGCCAAAGTGGACAACATTTTGGGTAAACCAAGCACATATTCTACGCACAATTTAAAAATGGAATCCTCACGTAAATTATTTAAAAGACACATTAGTTCTTTACTGTTGTTGGGGAGCAAACTAAATTCTCCGCATGGAAGATCGAGGGCATCAATTTCAACGCTGGTTAATTCATAGCGTTGACCGTCTTTAATTAAAGAAAATTGCAACCCATAACGCACCCCTAGTTCTCCAGCAATTCCAACGACTTCGCCGCTAGAATCATCCACCACCTCATGCATGGTTCCCGGATAATACGTTGACAAAGGTTCGGATCCCTGTTGTCTTATTTCCACCAGTGCCGCAGATGGTGTCTTCTTGGCGCCATTCACTAGGACATAGGTTTCGATCCTAAACGGTGCCTCGGGTGTGCCATTAAAACTACCCTCTGCATCCGAAACCCAAGTATCCACGTGTCCCGTCGGCAAATAATATTGATTAGCTTTGACGGTCAACACGTCATGAGTCTCGTCGCTGTGGTAAGCGCCGGCCATATAAATATCTTGCCCTTCTTCTGTGGTGTGGACGTGATAGTATCCCACATAATCCGTCCCATCTGGTAAGGATAATTGTCCTCCAGTGGTGGGTCCCAGGTTATCTCCCTCCACCGGGAGGCTTCCTATTAACTCTTCGAGCGGAATCTGATCTAAGGTGAGTCCTGTACCACCTTGACTCATATGATTCATAACATAATATCCCAAATCCTCATATTGAGGCGAGATATTGTTCTCTTTCTTTAAATTATTAACAAATCGTTGACCCAATGTATTTAATTCAGTAATTACAAATTCTTTCAAAATCAACTTTGCATCTTCTTCTGTCGCCTGCACTGCTTCAAGATTGTTCTCTTTTCTGTAATTCTTGAGAGTTCTAAGAAGCCTCACTTCCCTTGCTCTTTTCGCTTCTCGCAGATCCGGACGGAAAGGGTAATCATAGGAGTCTTGCACATCATTTAATCTAAACAAAGCATCCAACACGGGGCGCGGTGGATTGGTGATGGTTCCGTCGTCCAGGAGCCTACCGTAAGTCTGCACAGATTGTTCCAAAAAAGCATACCAAAATTCGCTATCCTTAAATGGGTTGAAAAACTCCCATGCCGCAGAATGAGAATTCTTAAAAGAAGCTTCCATATTTTCCACGACATATTGTGCAAAGAGGCTGCTGTAATTTTCTGGAAATTTGGGAGAAAAGATGGTGAAAGTAGCAAGAGACTTAATAAAGTGAGACGTTCCATAAATACGACATGCTGCCTTAATAATTCCTTGAATTCCCGCCTTTGAAGCGCGTTCGAGTAAGCGATTATAGGGCAATTCTACAACACACTCCATCTCTTCTCGTAATCGCATATCTTCTGGCATCGTATTGTATGCATCGGAAATTTCTTTTTCTATTTCTGAAAAATCTACCAAATCGGTACTAACCGGCTTGCAAGGCGTAAAATCTGGAAACAGAGTGCTTACTACTCCACTCCAACCTTCCAATTTCAGAGGCTTAATGTACATCGGAGGATTTACAAATCTTCCCCCGTATGTCATCGGATTAAGATAAAATACCCGAATAGCATCTGGATTATCGCGATTAATCCATTGATCATAACTTAACCCCATAACCGCATCTTTGTTGGACAGCTTTTTGCCGTCAATCTCTACGTCGGAATAAAGAGTGCCGGCGGGAAATCCCTCTACTTCTTCCCCTATCACATAAGCAAACATCTCTTGAGGTATCTTGTCATATTTTGCTCCATAGTCGAAAGCGACATTATTGGCGGCCACCTTTTCCACAAAAGAATTAAAGGCGGATGTAGAGGCTTCATTCAAAAACGTCACAACCTGATCGACACTATTGAAAGGTGTTGAAGTGTTCTTTCGTAAAATAAGATCTTGCAACATATGAGCTTGGGGTGGATGTCCGCTTGGGGAGCGAAAACATTGCAAAAATCCAACATAATCCTCCCACGGAGTAGTGGGATCCGCAATCATGGTGCCAAAAGTGTCGTCGGTCGTCATGAATTCGTATAAGACCGATTCAAATATCGGTGTCTCTTCCAAGGTCTCTTTATAGGCTTTCACTTCGTCTTTAGTCATGCCATCTGTTATCTCATCGGAACCTTCTTCTGCTGTATTAAATAACTCTACAATTCGAATTCGGGACGCATCTGTTGGCGAGTCTTCGGTCCCTACATTCCCGTATGCAACATTCTTCTTTTCCATATCCGAAAGATAAAGCTCTACATCAAATCCATACAAAAACGTTGATTCATCGTCTTTATTAAGACGACCCTTATTATTATCTTTGAAGGACAATGTTAAGTCGGGAGTTTTCTTGCGACCCTTGTTGGTGATAGTGATGGTTTTGTCTTCCATATCTACATTTATTTCAGTATTATATCCCATATCGGATAAATTCAGCAAATTAGGATCTCGGGTGCGACCACGATTTATTCCCAAGTCTTTAAAATCAATAGGAATTCCAGTAGTCGCTGATTGGTAAACATTATTTAAAGTATATTCCACAATCAGTGAGTCCATTTGCTGCTGTAGCCAACCAGCAACCTTGGGGGGATAGGCACCCATTTGGAGCCGCGTAATTGTGGGATCGACAATGTTCATTAAAGTAGGTATCATTGCAACACCATCATCCACATCTGCCAACAGAGTATTTAAGTCGCCCCAAACAGCGGCCCATGTGCGATCCGTTAGAAAGTCCACATATTGCGGCATGATTCCCGATTTGCGCCAATGAGCCGTCAATGGTTGACCGAATGTATCGGACAAGATCATGTTCATCATTCCCCAATTCTTTTCCCCAGGACCGTTGCCTAACATATCTTTAGCGAAGGCAATTTGAACCTGACCTAGATCTCCTTGTAATATTGTGGCGGCGGCCTCTTTTGATTCTTCCGATTCGAATGGAATGAGAGAATTGGAACAGTCGTCCCCTGGCGCAGAAACAATTGGCGGCAAAATGTTTGCCAGAGGTCCGTCACCCTGGAGGATGTCGGTTATAGAATCTAGATCGTTCATTAAATCTTCTTGCAATTCCTCGCACATCTCACGTGCTTGCTGGCTTGTGGCGCGCCCGGATAACAATTCTGCGCGCAAAGAGCAAAAATCTTCTAATTGTTCCGGTGTTGCACACAAGGTGGGATTTGCGGGAGCGAAATCATCTTCAGGTAATTGTCCCAAAAAATCATCCAGACTTGCCCGAACATCCGCAGGAAAGAGCTTCCCCGCATCAGCGAACAAGTCGGCTATAGCATTCTGGTTTGGCAAGCCGGCACGAAACTGCGGATATTGATATTCCACAGCATTGTCGATAATCGAAGCCATCTCTGCTGACATATTGCCCTGAAAAGCTGAAACCAGTTCCGCCCTTGTGGTGGCTGCTGAAACATCTCCCATCAAAGAAATCACGTCCTCTTGATTAGCAAAGGCGGCGCCGCCCACACCAAACTTAGCAAACATGTCAGCAATCGTATCATCCACCGTTTCTTTAGATGCCTCTGGTCCACAAATTGACTCTCGTATGATATCTGAAACTTGTGTTCTTCCGGCTGCTATGTCGGGAAGGGAGCGCGCAATATCGCCGGCGGTGGCTATAGCTTTACAAATGGCATCTCCTAAGAGTTGACAAATTTTGACTATAATTTTGACTATGACAGCAATAACAATACGCTGTATGGCCACTAACAGAATTTCGAATATAATCTTGCTAAAGTCTTTAGTTTTAGGAATCCAGTCGAAAGGATTATTAATTTTTGGCAAAATTATTGGCTTCGTGTCTTTGCAAAAAGGAAGATCTATGCTTTGAATAAAATCCATAAAATTAGGATCAAAAAGCGGTGGGCGCGGACAATCAAATAATGCAATAATCTTTGCCAGAAGGGGGGCGCCAGGGAACACATTGAGCCGATCTACCAACGACAACAAATCGTCAGAATAAACCTCTATCAAAGCTAAAATATACGCCTCTAGGAGTATAGAGGGATCAAGTCCCGATTTGTGATTTTGGCCATCCAGCGTCTGGGCCAAGGTTCTGGAGCTAGCTTGTCTTCCTTCTGTTAATTCAGCAGAAGCCGCCTCTCTGACTGTCTGTCTCTCTGTTGAACTTTGTTTCAATCCTTGGACAAAACTATCAAAAGATACTGATTCAAATTTGGCCATAGCATCGCTGCGGCGTTCTGCTCTCTTTTCGGGTCGATCTTCTTTACGTTGAGCCTTTTCTGCTTTTTGTGTATCCCTCTTTTGTTTCCTGGTCATCCCCGCGTACGCATCTTCTTGCTCTGGCGCCTCTTCTCCTTCCTCGGAATGAGCCACCGCATCCGATACTTTTTGGGCAGTACTGTCCTTTCTAAAAATATCTCCACTTTCAAGCTTTTGTTTCACTAAGTCTTCTAATTCTTTTTGCTTGTCTGCCGGCAAACCAATGAAAAGATTACTAAAATTCTGCACATTGAGGTTGCTAAGTGCCGATCGGATAATAATCGCTAGGGACTTCTCTAAAGTCAGCCCATTCATCAAACATTTAATGGTATCAAGAGCCATCCCCTTGAACCCACACAAATCAACCCTATCTAATCCCTTCCATAGAGACTTCAAAGACATACTGCCCTTGGCGCCTTTGCCGGAAAGTATTTTTTCACATAATTCGACGAAAACCTGATCAGACTCTTCTAGCTGCTGGAATGCTTGCTCCCATGCCATGCCTACAATATTTTCCTTGGCTATGGGCTTCACTTCAAACGTGCCATCTTCACTCCGAAGACCAAGATCTTCTAACAGAACCTCCGACTCGAACAACGAAGGAGAGCATAAATTCTTATTAAAAGCATGAGCAATGGCATCTCCCAGGCTAAAGACATCATCTAAAATATCTTGGCCAAGCTGTTTACCTTCTTCTTTTAGGGCGTCTCCGACACAAGATCCGATCGTTTGTTGTAGATTGGAGTTTTGTGTTGCCACAACCCGGGGATAAGTATACTTCTGAACGAAGTCGATCCACGGCATTGGTTCTCTAGCTTGGAGATCTTGCTCCATGGGATCTAATTGCGCAAAATAAGCACAAGCTCGAGGATCCTTCCACGATTGCTTACTCTTCAAAGACCCCAGTCTAGATCCTTTAAAGACTCCGGGTATATTTCCACACACCGCTGTCCAAACTCTCAATTTTTTAAGCTCGTATGTTCCTGTAAAAGTGAATTCAATATCGGTAACCCTAGCCTTAAAAGCGCCTCCGCCAACTCCAACTATATTATATCCTTTATCGTTCAGCCACCCATCCAAATCGAGCAGCAATGCATGCATCGTACTCTTGGCCCAGACCCCGTTATCTCCATATCGCTGCATTTGTTGCGGGGTAAATACTTTTCCCTCTTCGTCACCCTCGTCTTGGATGAGCATTCCGTTATTTAAAGCCTGATATACTTTATAATAGCGAACATAAAGATTCATCGATTTGCGGAACATCATTAATTTGGTGGCGATATCCGTGGAATTATATTTAACCACCGTGTTGCCCCGGGGTTCTTCCTTTTCTTCCTCTTCTTTTGGGGCGTTCTCATCATCATACTCGCCAATAGTTGAGAAATATTCACATACAACGCCGTATTGCAAAATTACAAAAGATCCAGGCCGGGGATCTAAATAAGATCGATGGTGTTCCAGATGTTCTTTCAGAAACTTACGTGTGTCTTCGGAATTGATTTTATTGAAACCTATCAACAAATTAACAACTGCTTCATCTGCATATTTATCAAATAAAGAGTCTACGTAATCTTCCGCTTCCTGTTCGCTAGGATTGGAGTGAGGTATTAAACTTCGTTCTCCGGTTTGAATAGTGATTTGGTAAGTGATTCTCTTTTCATCATACCATGGAGTTGTGTTGTCTTGTTTTTTCCAATCGGGGGCAATATAGCTGTTGTTGGGCTTACATTCAGGACACGGAGGTACATCCTTGGGAGGTACCTCTGTCTCACATATATCAATAAGGCCATCGCCATTTTGATCTTGCCATTTTAAAAATTTAGATTCTGCCACTTTGTAGTCCTAACTGGAAAAGACATTCCGACTTGGAAGATATTTGGTACCATAAGGTTCGGTATAATTAACTTGCCACATATATTTGTTGATGCGCGTATGCCAAATCGAATTAATTAAATTCTGAATATATTGAAGCGTAGTTGTTGCTCCCTGTCCCGCCATCCAAGGTCTCCAATAGTCAACACTGTTGACGGAATTGTAAACGGTCTGCAAGAGGGCCAAGTTAAACACAATACCTATTAAGTCTTCCAGTAAATCAGATAATTCTCTTATACATTCGGTAGTATTCTCGCCCATCGCAACGCCCTGGAGGGTGTTCACCTCAACAGTACCTCCGGCGACCGGGTCAAAAATCTTACGCGGCTCGGTTGAGCTTCCGGCGATCAATTCTATAGGTGGAGCAGGGGTGCGGATGTTTCCACCCATGGAGTTTCTTTCCCCCTCTGGTCCTGCTCCAGAAAACGCAAAAGAGCGTCCTGTGACGAGCTTAATGCCCTCTCTTCCGATTATTCGAACACCATCAGCTTTGATGCCAATACCGGAGCGAGATTTGAGGTTTCCGCCTTCGCCATCTGGAAGTCCAAAGTTTATATCTATGTCGGTGAGTTGGCTAATATAAATCCGGGCTGCATCGGACGCCATGTTGGGATTCACCGCCGCTCCAGCTTTTAGTTTAGCTCCGGAAGCCATTCCCACGACGATATCTATCGCATTGGCCCCTTGTGCACCCTTGCCGCCGTACCCAGACGCCAAAGAACTCGGTCTGTCGCGACCAAAGACAATGTGGGCGCCGCCATTCTTTTTTCCAATGCGAGTATCATTCAGTGCACTAACGTAATTAAACCATGGCTCTTGAACCTTGGTATTCATTAGTCCCGAATGGTTATCAACTTTTGTGACAGTAGGGTCTTGTTTTAGTTGTTGTTCGGTGGTAGGAGGGATCTCTATGTTCCCGTCGGGACCTGCCATCTTATCGGTGCTATATATATTCTTTTTAGCCATCTGGGTTACCTTCGTTGTTGTTGTCTTGGGGAGCATCGGATTCTTTCAATGCGGCAATCTTGGGTTTTTTGCCGTTGTCCCTGGGTCCCCACCCAAAAACAATCAGAGGATCTTTAACGTTCTTTTTATAACTATTTCCATCGACTCGAGCTTCAAAGTGCAAATGAGGCCCCGTACTTCCGCCTTGGGCGCCGATGTTGCCAATCTTTTGTCCTTGGATTACTTGATCGCCTTTTTTAACAAACAATTTCTCACAATGTGCATAAACATGGTAAACAACTCTATCTTTTCCACCTTTATCTTTCACTTTAGATTTAATAGTTACCTTGCTACCATAGCCATTGCAGTTAGCTGCCTTTTTAGCGGCGGCTCCCTCGGACTTAGGTGGGCATGGGCGCTTTTTTAAGTTAATGTATGCCTCTATCACTTCTCCGCCCAATATGGCGTAACATGGCTCTTGATCGTTTGGTTCGGTAGCTACCTTCCAGGCTGCAACGGTGTTCTCCTTTCGATATCGGGCGGCGCTTCGTCTTCCCCCATTAAAATCCACGCCGGCATGCCATTTTTGTTTTCCGGTCCAGGGGTCCTTGCGCCATCCAAACGGGGAAGTTATTTTTGTTCCCACCGGGAGAATGGCGCCTGGTATCTGGTCGTCTTCCATATCCTCAACCGACAAAGGTTGGATCGTTTTACTTCCTTGGCGGTTAACCACTTGTCCAACGGTGTTATTTGCTTTCTGCTTACTAAATGCTCCCGATGACGAGGTGCCGCCGCTGCCCGTTTTTACTTTGGTGCTAAACTGTTCTTCTATATGTATAGTATCAAAATGAGCGCGCTGGAGATTGAACGAATAGTCTCCAGGCTCCAATGTTACTTTAACCACATCATTTACTGCCGGTGTATCTCCTTGCCACCCATTGCTGGCTACAAAATTGGTATGCATTAAAATAGCCAATTGCCGCTGACATTCATCTTTAAAAAGCCCTGGGTTATTAGGATCAGGTAAGCACCTGTGAGGTGATGGCCTTTCGCGCGAATCTTCGATGCGCCCTTTGAACCCAAACGACTGGAGTCGGTCTTTTTCAACCGAATTGTTTTTCATCGAGTTTGCATAGGCTTTCATACTATATTGATTAACGGGATATGGGGCAGTTAGTACTCGTACGAAAAACACATAATCATATCCATAAACGTTAGATTCTAAGGCTTTCTTTGAAGCGTGGGATCGGCGTTCAGCGGAACTTAACTGTGTATATTGTTCATAACTAATCGTACGTCGAATACTCATCTGACACTGCCGTCTCCTTGGATTAGGTCGAACAAGTTATTTTTATCGTCATCGCTCAATTCAAATGCTTGTCCTTTATCCTTTTGACGCAACGAAATGAGTTTAACCAGTTGCTCATTAGATCTTTGCATCGTTTCTACATGTTTTGCTGCAACGGGAGACAAAGACCGATTCTTGTCAGGATCGTTCGCTATTTGGTTGGCAATCTCGTTTAAAAATTCTCTAGCTAAACGGCGATCGTCTCTTATATTTGTCAATGCTTCGTCGATTAATGTATCGAGGTCTTTCTTTTTCATGTACCATTTGTCTCCCAATCTTCTCTAAAGGTGCTATACTTCTTGCGAAATTTCTTCAGAGAATTTACAATTTGTTTGGTATTTAAACCAGTAATTTCACGTAGGTAAAGATAAATAGCTTTTTTATTAAAAATTTCAATATCCTCCTTCGACTCAAACAATACTTTAATTGCTTTATAGACTTTAATGTCGTTTTCCTTCATCGATGAAACATCCCAAGAATTTAATTCTGTATAAAAACTCTCCCAAAATTCTTCCTCGATCCTGGTACTAAGATATGAGTCGGTGGTTGCAAGATATTCCTCTTCATAAGCCTTGGAGATGTTTTCGTAATCAACTTCTCGCATGTTGCGCTTCTGTTGGCGCTTGACTTTATGTATAAACCAATTTTTGGTTATAACGCTAAAATAGGAAAAAGCTTTAGACCCCTTAGATTGATCGTATTTGTCCAAAATGGTCATAAGCCAAATTTTGCATTCATCACGAAGATGATCAATATTAGGTAAGGTGGTGAATTTATAAGTAAAAACAATTTTATCGACCATCTCATTAAAAGCAGGGCCGATATATTTCACATAAAGTTCAGTTCGTTCTTTGGAACAGGAGATTTGGGCATATCTTATAATCGCATCTTCGTGCACTTGCGTAAAATAATGATTCTTCTTAGAAGATCTACGCCGAGTTCTCTTCTGTTTGGGCTTGGATGGCGGTGCTGGTTTCTTGGTACTCAATTGGATTTTCCTCCGGTAAAGAATAGATCTCTTCGAAGGTCAGAAGATGTTCATTAAGTGAATTAGAATGTTCCAAGAGGTGTTGCAAGGTTTCATCTCCATAAAATGATTCTAGTTCATAAACAGCGGTCAAATGGGAACAAAATGAGTCTATCATAACTTGCAGGTCTCCCAACTCGCTAGCTATAAACAATAATTTGCTTACCACATTACGAGAGTATATAAAGAGTCCACCACTTAAACAGACAGATAGTAGCAACATTGCAGATAAAATAATTTCAAGACGGCTCATATGTTTTACTTCTCGCTTTTTTCTTTTCTTCGTCCAAGATCTTCCGGTTGGTTTCGATATGTTCTTTTGTCACATCACCAACTCGGGAATTTTTTGACGTCTCTTTTATTATAACATGTTTTAAAGGAGTTGTCAAGATTTTTTTTAAACTACCCTCAGTGCCACACTCGCCACAATCAGAAATCTCATCATCAAATGAATGAAAAATTGTTGCGACATGTTCACAAGTGTGACACTGATACCGGTAGCGCGGCATTTATTTTACCATGTTTTCGAGATCTTGGGTGGTGATTTCTGAGTTGTCAGAAAACCTCACCGTAGGAGGATTAAGGACTGTCAATCCCCCTTCTCCAATGCTTACATCAAATCCTTTTAAAATAGGAACAATGTCAACTTGGTTAAGAAGTGACTCTTGTAGTGCCATCATGATCGCACCGAGTGCTTGATTTGAAAGCTTGTGTACCTCTACATTTGTAGTAGGATTTGTATCTTCATTTTTTTGCATTAAATTATCCTTTGATTGCTTCGCTAATTTCGCAGACAGGGGGCATTTCTAATTTATGTTTAGTGCCATAATGTCGTGCGGTATAAATATTTAAAACTTCCGTCTGTCGATCGGTAAGTGTGGATGGGTCCCCCTTGGCATCATAAAAAGCCAAAGCCCACTCTAGTTCATCATAAGTGGCCCCAATTTGATCTTCATCGCCGCGATTATCTCCCCACAAGCCATCGGTAGGAGTGGCTGTAAGGATGGAGTGGCATATTTCCATATGGGTTCCCAGTTCGTATACTTCGGATTTAACCAAGTCGGCGATGGGGCTAATATCCACCCCACCATCACCATATTTGGTAAAAAACCCAACGCCATAATCTTCGACTTTGTTTCCAGTACCCGCCACCATATAATTATGGGTATTCGCGCGAGAATAAAGGCAGCACATCCGTATACGGGATTTGAGGTTGGCATCCGCCAACTCAGAGATATCACCTAAACACCTTGCAAATCCCTCATATGCGGGATACAAATCAACTGTCTCTCCGTGCACATTATCAAAGTTAGCGCATAACCACTCAATATGCTCGTTAGAGCGACCAAATTGATCCGAAGCCTGTTTGATAGGCATGTTTAAAACAAGTACCGGCAAACCGGTGTGAGCGGCTAGTGTGGACGTTACAGCGGAATCAATCCCACCTGATACTCCCACAACAAATCCTTCGACACCAGCTTGAATTGCACGTTTGTGCATCCATTTGACAATTGTCGTCTTTACATTCTCATTGTTCATTATATTCTCCGTTTTGAACTCTTTCGTTAATCCAGCGGTAGGTTTTTTCCATTCCCTCTCGCAGAGGTTGGGAGACTTCCCACTTCATTCTCTGCCTATATAGGGTGTTGTCGGAATTTCGGCCATTAACACCGATCGGACAACGGAATCCATATTTGAGTTCGAACATGTCTCCCTGAAGATTGTGTACTGATAATTCTTTTTTGGATATGTCAATAGCCATCTTAGCAAAATCATTGATAGAGATCATCTCTTCCGACCCAATATTGACAGGTCCCTCAAAATTAGATTGCATAAAACGATATGTCGCCTCTACACATTCATCTACATAGAGAAAGGAGCGAGTTTGGCTTCCTGGTCCCCATACCTCAATAGAGTCTCCCGGTTGAGCTAATGCGACTTTACGACAAAAGGCGGCGGGGGCTTTTTCTCGACCCCCTTGCCATGTTCCATATGGGCCAAAAATATTATGGTACCGAGCAATCCTAACTTTCAGTCTCTTGTTTCTCGCAAAAGCCAAGAAGAGTCTCTCGGAAAATAGTTTTTCCCATCCATATTCGGAGTCAGGATTTGCCGGATATGCCGAGTCTTCAACACAATTGGGATTATCGGGATCCAATTGGTTGTGCTCGGGATACATGCAAGCCGATGAAGAATAAAAAATCCTCCCTACATTCTTTCGCACTGCTTCGTGAGCCATATTGAGATTTATCAAGGCTGAGTTGTGCATAATGTCTGCATCGTTTTTGCCCGTAAAGACAAAACCCGCACCGCCCATATCAGCCGCTAACTGATAAACCTCATCCATCCCCGGATCGATAACCGAGGACACAATCGTTGGATCCCTCAAGTCTCCTACAACGAAATCGTCAGCGATTTCATGAACAGGGTGAAATTCGTTTAATTTTAAATCAACACCCCTCACCCAATAACCTTTGGCTTTTAAATATTTAACAAGGTGGCCACCAATAAAGCCGCCTGCTCCGCATACTAATGCTTTTTTCATTTTATCTCCTTAATAATTTGGCTTATACCCTCTTTTATATCGATTTGGGGATGCCAAAATTCTAATATATATGGATCTGCTTCGTTCCTCTTGTCTTTTTGAACCGTGTCTTTTGCTTCGGCGGGAACAATAGACGTCCCGGGGAAATGCTGTGCGATTGTTTCTGCAATATCTAAAATACTATTCCATTTAAAACTAGTAATATGATACTCACGACTCTTATCTAATATAACATACTTTTCGGCTAATGTCAACAAGCAACGTGAACAATCTTCTACATGAAGAAATTGTCGTACCTCAGTTCCATCTGTCATCATGTCAATCAATCGATGATTTTTGGCTTTCAAAATAAAATCAGTGATAACGTGAGCTTTTTCTAGATCCCTTTCGGGGCCGTATACATTCCAAAACTTAACAGTGAGTCCGCCTAATGCATCCGTATAGCGTTCTCCCACAGCTTTGGTCACTCCATAAGGAGAATAGCTCATATTGGACATTTGACTAGAGGCGAAAATAAACTTCTTATTATATTTTTCTAAAAGTTCAAAAACATTACTCATAATAAGAATGTTATTATGGAAAAACTCAAATGTATGTTGGTATTTAGCTAAATATCGCGCACCACCGACGTCAAAAGCCAAGAAGAATACAAAATCACACTCTTTAATTTTTTTTTCAAGAACAGGATTGGTCTTTATTCTTAAATCATGAGATGAGTCTTTCACAATATCCATGGACTCATACTCCATATTTAAGGAGTCTAAAAAAGAACATAAACCTTCCCCAATTTGTCCATGGGATCCTAATACTAAATATTTCACGTTGTCTCCTTTTTTATTTTCCACATTCTCTCGCTGATTTTAGTTTCTGTAAAGCCATCTTCCGCATCCAATCCCCATGTCTTGTTTACAAAAGGAATGTTTTGTTGCATCTTGCCCCAGTCGGCATCACCCAAGCCAGGCTTGGCGTCCCCCATTTTATTGAACGAATTGTCATGATCAAAATGATAAATATGCCCTAGAGGAATAATCATACAAGAATTAGCCCTAGCATTCAATAAAAAACGAGAATCCTGATGAAGTACAGTCGTTGTGATTTTTTCATCATATCCAGTCAGTTCTTGTAAACAATCTGTTCTCCCCAGTGCAAAATCGCCCGATGCATTTGAGAAAAGCGGCGGTGTTATCTTGTTAACATTTACCACTCTATTATTTAACAATTCTTCACCAAGAATATCAGACTCACTAACATCACCTAAATCACAATCCAATCGAGTTGCTCGAAAAACACAATTAGAAGGAGAACACGGGACGATATTAAGAAGTTGATTAATGACTATATCTGACAACAAAATGTCCGAGTTAGTTAAAAGAGAAAAGGGCATCGAGGCTCTTTTGAGGCCCACATTTTTGGCATGATATTCAAAAAATTTAACTTTAGTTTCTCTTTGGTTAAGATAAAAATCATGAACGGAGCTATCGCATACGTAGCATTTTATATCTGCCGAAGGATACCACCCTATTAAGCGTTCTGAGAGAAGTTGTTTTTCTTTGATGGGGTTCCACTCTACAAAGATCATTTCGAAAGGCACTTCATATTGATTTAAAAGAGCAAAATTGTGATCTAAACTTTTTCTTAAACGAAAATCAAAGGCTCCCCCGTAGTTGTCGTTTCTGCCGATAGTGATATAACTTAACATTTTTTCCTCATATGTTATAGCCGATAATATTCTTTCATCCAGTTTACTGTGTGGACTACACCCTCTTCCAAGGAAACAGTATCTTGATGTTTTAATAATTCCCGGGCCTTAAACGCATCTACAATTTTATCTTTTGTGGTGAGAATTTCTAACTTATCTTTATAAGTAACCAGATCGGGAGATGCGCCGGTCGCCTTCAATATAGCACTAACTAATTCTTCAATCGTATGTCGACGTTGGCTAGCAATGTTATATGTCTCTTTATTCGTAAAGTTATCTACAATATTTGCAATCGTGCGCGCACAATCATAAACATAAGTGCTTGTACGGGTGTGGCCTTTGTATACAGTTACTGGCCGGCCGAACAAAAGATTGTAAGTAAATAAACAATTCACACTCCGAAAGGGATGATACCACTCTCCAGGACCATATGTATTAAAGATTCTCACAAGGACACTTTCTGTGTCATACATGATTTGTGAATTTTTAATCTGCATTTCATTAACTCTTTTAGACATTGCATAATCATTCATCTGCATAATAGGAATCTTCTCCAATACATCCTCATACATGACATCTTGATAGTCGCCATATACCTCTGAAGAAGAACAATGAATAAGTTTAAACCGATGTTTTTCTTGCAAACGAATAATATTCTTTAATCCCACCACATTACTTTTCCACACCTGTTCATAAAAATGTTCACCATTCCATCTTCCGAACTCGGCAGCACAATTAAACACCATATCAGGCTTCACATATTCAATCACTTCTTGAATTTGGCGGTATTCTCCGATATCACATCGAAAATATGTATCATCTTTGACTTTTCCAAGGCCGTGGCCATAAACTTCGTTGGTATGAAACAAATCTATCCCAAAAACCCGATGGCCTTTGCTTTTTAAAATCTCAAGCAATTTAGAGCCTACAACACCCTTGCTTCCTGTTATTAATATATTCATTATTTTAACCTTTAAGTCTGTGAAAGAAGGATCGCATTCTTAAGTCTATTTGCAATCGCTATGTTTCCCGAGTTCTTAAAATGAACCCCATCTAGATAGTACTCTTCGACGCCATTTAAATTAACCAAATCGCAGTTATTCTCTATGGCTAGCTTCTGAATTATCTCATTATATATAGCAATATTAGATGAATTTTTTAAATATAATGGGGTAAAATGAAGCTTAGGCAAAGTCATCATATAAATCTGTTTGCCAAAGATTTTCCCTGTAGATATGATTTGCCTTACATTATCTTCGTATATATGGGCCGGAATATTCCGTTGTGTATCATTAGTGCCGATAAGTAGTGTCATAATTCTGCTAGCCGGCGAAGAACTACACACCTTCCAAATCCTTTTTAATAAATCAGAACTAGTTTCCCCATTAACTCCATGATTATGGCAGAAATAAAATTCTCCCGTTTCTTCTTTCATTATTTTAGCTAACTCAGCCGGGAACGAACGCCCATATTCATCTCTGGCACCATAGGTGATAGAGTCTCCCACACATAAAATTTCATTCCAAATCATTCAACATCCTTTGAGAGTTTAAAAACTATCTCCAATTGATCATTATTGCCCCAAATACCGCTTTTTCCAGAAAAAATTATATCACATTTCTCATAAACCATTTTGATTAAAGACTCTATAGAAGATTGAGTATAGTGCCAATAATGCGCTTCCGGTGCTAGCGCGCCATATGATGGTATGTGGGCGCCCTCAATGTTCGGTACACAGATATAAATGAGGCGTGAGCCATCAATATCCAAGAGTTGAGGTAATTGCCGGAGAAAATCAATCGGAGCCGCGACATGTTCGAATGTGTGTACCATGATAAGAGAATCGTATTTCTTACCCTTGTTTATCAAATCATCAATTCCATCATTATTCAAATTTAATGTAAAATTTGTTCTTCCCCACGCTATAGCGTTGAGATTATAATCTATTCCCTCTAAAGAAGAAAATTTATTACAATCACGCATAGCATTTAGCATTTGGCCTGTATTGCATCCAATATCCAACACGCTTCCACTACAATATTTTTTTATAGTTTCCAAAGAATTTACATGACGACGACTTCGGTTAAATCCATCTTTATATAAGGTGTCTGGTCGATCATTATAAGTACAAACTATCGTCCTATGGGTTCCACAGTCAAGACAATTTCTGAGGGTGAAATTGGTTTGCGGCACACTTTTCCATTCGCCCTTAATAGTAGTATAAGAGGGACTACCGCACCAACAGTTAATGGGGCCTAGTCCGAATGTTTTTCTTATAGACACAAAGATTCTCCTTCTATTAAGCCGATCTCATGAAATATCTCATCAGCCCAATATTCTTGGTGATTGTATGTTACTCTCTTAAGTAAAATAGAACTTTCGTCACCAACTTTTAAAATCACACCGCCCTTCCCTATTCTAATAATTTGGCCTATTGGATGTGAACAAGAAGTGTTTAACAACTGGGTTTTCCAGACAATCATCGAGCCTTTTTTTGTTTCAAAGAAGGCGCCCGGATAAGGATGAGTTAGTGCTCTTACATAATCGTGTATTTTAATAGCATTCCATTCCATGTGCATCAACCCGTCTTTCGGTCTACGTTTATAAAATCTCGTTGATCTATTGGAGTCTTGTTTTTGGCCAGTTATGGCGCCACTCAATAATTTAGGCAAGGTGCGCTCCATCATCTTACAACTAGTATAGTCCACCTTTAAATAAGCAGTGCGTATGTCGTCTCTCTGTTCTATAATAAATGGTTCAAAATCGATTATTTCTCCCGTATCGGTAGTAGGCTCCATTACAAAAAGAGTGTTTCCCCACTGAATGTCTTGGCCGCAACTTTGAATAATCTTCCAATTTAAAACAGCAGCACCTCTTCCAATCGGCAACGGGGAAGGATGGAAGCCCAAACAATACCTTTTAGGAATATCAAGTATTTCCTTTTTAAAAATTTGAGACCATCCACACTGAACAATAACGTCCGGCTCTTTGTCTATAAGCCACGCTTTCGTTTCTTTATCGTTTATGTCTCTAGTCCAATAAGTGGGAATGTTTTTATTAGCCCGATCGATATAAACATAATTAGACTTTGTAGCGCCCAAAAGAGGATGCAAATTAACAACCCCAGCAAGAACAAAATTCTCTTCTAATATGCAAGTTATTTTCTCAGCTAAGGGGGTGCAACCCACCACCACAACTTTGAGACTATTCTTCATCTAAATATGCCCAATCATAGCTATTTTTATATGTAAACCACTCAATTAAAGTCCCTTTGTATTTCTCCCGAACTTCTGCAATAGAAAATGGCTTCTCTCGTCCGAGAAACTGAGCAGTATTAAACCCCCATTTTTCTTTCATAAGACGAAGACAATGCTTTGACTGTTTCCTATGTTGACCAGGGTCCCTTCTCGCAGATTTGCGCAAAGGATGCTTATAAAATATATCTGGTACCCATACATTGTATAAACCTTTTCTAAGAGCTTCTAACGACCAATCTATGTCAATCAGCATTGTATAATATCCCCACTCAACACATGGGCCAATTGTATCTAATGCCTTCGCTTGAATCATCATCATACACGACATTGGTCCGACTATCTTAACCGGCTTCTTGGGATAATCTAATAAATGTAAATTATTTTTTACTATCTGCGGGGGGCTTCCTCTCAAATGCGACATATTATGTAAATGATGCAAAGTCCCCCATCGTTGTGCATCTAAATAAAGATCTGGCCGCAACCCCTCGGGATACAATTGACCCAATGACTCCAAATAAGACGTATCGGATCCAGTAACCCATCCTATCTTATCTTCATGGCCTTTCAATTTTTCCATTATTTTCTTAAAGAAACCATCTGTAGAATATTCCACATCATCATGTGAGATTAATACCCATTTTGTCTTGTCTTTGTAGGTTGTAAAAAAATTGTTAAAATCCGCAGCCCAAGAATCCGACGAAGCCCTGCATTCAAGCAAATATTTTTCTCTATCTCCGGTGAAATGAGACGTCACGCTATTAACAAGGTGGTCTTCGGTAACAAAATAGAATCCATATCTGGGAGCATCACACGTCTTAAAGAGAGAATTTATGGTATCACTCAGGTTATCATGACGTACATTGGCGCCGGCGTGTTTTATAAAAATAATTAAATCAAACATACTCACTATTTCCTTTATTTTTCAGCCAATCTTCTGTTAAATAAATATCCTCTTCACAATGCACATCGATCGAATACTCCACTATATATGGAATTATTTTATCTCCCATAAAACACCAAGGCGGTTGCCCTGTTGACAAATTCTCTTTCATATTTCTCAGATTTAAAACCCAAAAATTATGACACACAAAATAATTTGACTCTAAATCATCTCTGTTAGAAGATATGCTACTTGCACACTCTATAAATTGAGTTAGGTAACCATCATCATCTATTCTCTTGGCTCTAAGGGGATGATGGTCATTGTTCCTTTGAACTGGAATAATAGAAGTGACATGTGGGTTGTTCTCAATCAAGCGTAAACAATCCTCTATCCATTCAGTTTTAACTGTGGCGCAATTTGCTAACAAAACAACGAGTATTGTCGGAGTAACATCATATTTTGTTTTCATTACTTCTAGTGCATGTTTTAAACACTCAACATGTTGAGAAGTTGGAGTTGAATATTCAACAGGTCTTCTTATTTTAATATATCCTAGGGTAGAGGCGGCAGATAATATCTTGTCGTCATCGCTACTTACGAAATATGATCCAACTCCTTCCACTCTCGATGCCGCTTCGGCAACATAACTTAAAAGAGGGCGTCCCAGGATAGGTAAAATATTTTTATCTTTTAATGTGTTGTTGCCTCTTCCCGTTAAAAGAACAACTACATTCTCATTCTTCATATCAGATCCCTCTTTTTTAATTTTTGAATGCATGATTCCCAATTAAAAAATTCTATTGCTCTATCATCAATGTATGCGGCCGCGTTTGGTTTGCCGAATGTGACGCGAGTTATAAACTGCTCTAGGTTCTTTTCTTTTAGCCAATCTAAAATAAGCTCGGTTCCTGTTTTTTCATTTACTAAAGGGCGCATAGGGTTCGCTTTGCAAGTCCAAATAACCAATTGGTATTTTGTTGACAATATTTTGAGTGCTTCATGTGTTCCCACTACCTCATCACCATAAATTGTACCGTCATGATATCCCATGGTCATATTGTGTATAACATTATCAAAATCAATAGCTAATACCGACTCTTCGCCGACGGCAACTGTTTTTAAAAAAGTTTTCCTACCAGAAATAGATATAATTCTCTGGTTTATTTTGGCTAGCCGGCTCGATATTATTCTTGATCTATTTTGAAGAATATCTTTCTCCAATTCAATTGCTGTGTCAATAAATTTCTGGTAATGTTTTATTAAATAATCATCCACTCTGCAAATCACTGTTCTAGTCTCAACTCTATCAATCAAGTTATCCTTTTTTAATTCCTTTATAAAGTCTATGCTTTCTGAATTCAGATTTCCTCCGAAAGTTGTCTCGAGATTATATTTTTTTGCTATAGATAAGACATTGTGTGTGTGTTTAAGAATTTCATCAGAATTTGTTGCTTTTTTAGTCAAACCTAAAGAGCGAGAAAGGTCCGATCTTCCCACTACAACTCCAGCTATATGTTCCTTTATCTCAGCTATGATCTCTTCGGCGTTTTTCACTCCCATAATCGACTCAATATTAATATAAAATTTATTATTTTCTGGCTTTATTCCATATATGTCATGTACTGAATCAACATATTTGCAAGCTGCAAATTTAGATTCAATCATTGGCGCAACAATGTTGTCAATATCTAAATTTTGCGCAATGATCATATCCGATCGCGACTCGCACCCGCCAATCTTTAAAGTTGTTTTCAAATTAAATTTATTATTAAGTCTCACAATTTCAATTACATCATCAACGCTGGCCCCCTCGTCCTCAAAAGATGTTTTAAGGCCGAACAAATTAAAATCCGTCGCTAATGTCTTTAGTTTAAGCATCAAATTTCTCCAGGACACAAATGTATATATATTGCATACTCATACCAGATAAACATTGTTATGGCCCAATTGTAATAGTTTATTTGTGTAAGAATCAACTTGAAAATCAGGAAAATTTCTACATACCTCTTTTAAATATCGAGACTCGCTATTCCGTGGATCGTGGTGTCCCCATGGCACAGGTGCGTTTCCATGCACATCACATCCTCTATTCGCAAGGTATTTTTCTGACTTACATTCAGGAAAATACATCTGTCTTGTAGAATATTTATTTCCATCTCTAAAGAGGGTTATCCCTGTGAGAAAAACTGTGGACGGGGAGGCGCCCAAAATCGTTTCCAGGGCGCCCGGTCCAGTAGTATACTCAAAACCCTGTGATCCTCCTATTTTATAATAGATTTTTTTATAATTCCTGATACCAATCCAATAAAAAGGCTTCTTTTCATGATTAATCTTCTGAAAATTATATACATTTTGAGTGATAATATCATCAGAATATTCCCATGGTCGCTCATGGGCTTCAACTTTGGCGCTCGGGCAAACTACCATCTTCACTTTATCATAATCTCTCGGATTTTTGTCAATTCTCTCTCGTAAATACTGAATATAAATATTTCCACAATTGTGAAAAATTATATCTGTTCGGCTTCCGTAATCCTCTTCTCTGGCAATGGGAGTTAAACAATTGGGGCGACATATCACATCAAACTCGTTAATATAATTACCCAACCTCCTTCCGATAAGATATGGTGCCGGCCCCACCAATGCTACGCGCTTTCCTTGTATCAATCTCAGAAAATCTTCCCTTAATTCCAATCCTTCATTGTTCATTACGCAAGCTCCTTATTGAAGACACATTTCTCTTATTTAAAAACATCTTTTTATATTGTTCATAATCATCTAAATCCGCAAAACGTTTGGATTTAGGACGTCCCGCCGCCCGTTCATCGTGTAAATATCCCTGGATACAACAGTCTAACACTACCTTCTTGTTCGGATGTTGTACGTTTGCGTAACTTAAACGACGCGTCCAATAGATACACTGATCTAAAGAAATTCCACCGTAATATAAAATTTCAAATTGATGTAAATCGGGAACGTTGTTTAAATCATAGTCAAACTCAAAGTCTCCCACTACAGGATTAGATCTAACAGGGTATGCTCCTTTAAAATAATTGGCACTAAGGGTATGAATTCTCTTCTCCTTGCAAAAATCTAAAGTTTGTTTTATATTATCTTGACATTTTAAAGCATGAGAGATATACCAATCCGGCATCCAATGCAGTTCGCGGCCAAAAGCAGTCCGATATTCAAGGGGGCCGCCTTCAAAATCCAAAATGCTAAAATCTACCAAAATAAACAACTTTAAAGTCATTGAGCCCTCTTTTCCCCTTCCATTAGAGACCCTAATATGTGGCTCTTATAATCCTTTTGATAAAGTGAGAAACAAATCTTTTCCACTAATTTGGCCACCGTCAGATGAGGAGAATATTGTTGAAACATGATGTCTAATTCCTTTCTATTCTTGAGTAAAATTTCCACCACACAATCATCCAATCGGTACATTTCCATTAGGCAGGCCAACTTAAGAAGTTTAATTAAACGAGGCTCTTCAAATGATATATTGATCTGTGAATCTTTATGTTGTAAATCTCTCATGAAAAGGCCATCGCATTGTCTCATTTGTCCGGCATTTTGTTGAGCAATGCAGTTGAAAAGAAATGGAGCAGGCAAGTGTTTGCGGCTGTATTGTAATAAAGTATGGATCCCAAAACAGGAAAAATAATGCTCACGCAAAAATATTCCCACATCAAATAATGTGTTTGCTGTTGGGTGTCGGTATCCCTGCAAACATGCCTCCACTTCTAACCCCAACACTCCTTTCGAGTTTAAAATTTGACGGCACCCTCGGAGTACGCCGTTATTCTCCTGATCTACATCAATCTTTATGAAATCAACATTCGAATAGTCTTTAAAATATTCATCCAAACAAATATGCTGATCCGCATAAGCCGTCTCAAATGAAATATATTTGTCGGAATCGGCTTTCTCAAAGAGATTTTGACAATGTTTGGTCCAAGATCGCGACCAAAAATCATCATCCCATACGTTATCATTATCATCGTTCTGGGTTATATCTTCTTCTACATCAGGGTGTGAACACAAATATGCGGCCTCTATTTTGTGATCTCCCGGTACTTGGTCAAAAGCTTCTTGTAGTCGACTACATTCCGACACCATCGGATCAAACCCAACGATCCTAAGATCGTCGCCAAATGTATTAACAAGTGTTCTAACAAATGGGCTAGTATCTGCATTGCTGCACCCCGCATCCACATAGACAAATGGATAATCCTTGAAGATTCTAAGTTGGTTTAATGTTTTACCCAGCGTCATGGTACTAGCCTATCGATATAATCCACCTCTTCTTTCACTAAAAAGTCTCGAACATATTCGTCAAGTGATTGGCGGCATGTGAAATGTGGCGGTGTGGCACTGGTGCGCCTCAAGTATTGATCAGTTTGAATACAACAATCTAATATTAACTTCTTGTTCGGATGATCTATCTTTCGATAACTCAAATCACGGGTCGTAAACACACACTGATCTAGGGATGCGCCTCCTATATATATCGTTTCGAAATCCCCAAAATCAGGTAGCAACTTTTTTGGACAAACCTCAGCAAGATGTCCATACGCATAATATTCAATATTATAGTTTTCGAAAGCGATAGGGTTATCATGATGAACCGCTCCCCCAAACATGTAATTAGCGTTCACTATAGGGATATTATTATTGTTACAATAGCGCATGGTTTTGTATATCGCCTTCCCCCGCGATCGAATATAAGAATTCCTCCAATATTGGCTCTCTGGGCTGTCGGATACGTCCATTCCTTGATGGAAATCAATCAAAATAAAAATAGATTTTTTCACCCTTGTTCTCCATACGAAAAAAGATCCCCATGTCTTCTCTTTAGCTCGGAGATGACAACCGGCCTCTCATTGACCACAACATTATATCCACTTTTCGCCAACATCACCGCAAACTTAAGTTGCTGAGATTCTTCCAACATCGTTGATTGAGGTTTATAGGTAACAAAGCCAAACACTATAGGTTTTGACTTGTCTGGATTATTCTTAACAAAGTGATCGAATTGATAAACAATGTGTGCATTGTTCATATCATCCGAAGCTTTGCTGATTAGTGCATCAATTCCTTTAGAGATTCCATAGCGAGCAAGTGCGCGGTTATCTCGCGGAAAACATGGACCACCATAACCATATCCATATCCAAGATATTTGGGAGAGATCCGACTCTCAGACCCCACCGCCCTTAATACCACATGCGGATCGGCACCAGCCTTTAAACAAATGTCCCCCACCATATTGGCATAAGAAATCTTTGTTGTTAAAAAACAATTAAGAGCTATCTTGCAAATTTCAGCCTCAGTTCGAGTCATTCGACAATAGGTCGGATCATTAGCTGTCATGTCCTCATAGTGCTTCTGTATTAGATCTCCAGCCACTTTTGAAGATTCTCCGATGAGAACCATATCCGGACGTAATTGGTCTCTTAGAATCGTTCCTTGGGCGATAAATTCGGGGTTATAACAAACTTCATAATTATAGGGTTCTAAACGCTCGTGAATTTTATCGCAATATTCTGGCATGGTGGTACAACATACGATAAAGTATTTTTTAGTTTTCTGTTTTCCTTCTTTTATAACATTTTCAACCAATGCATCCAAATATTCGTGGTTATATTCTCCATTCACCAACGATGGTGTGGCCACCACAACATACAGAAAATCACTAAACCGCACAGCCTCGCTCAAATCTGTTGTGGCTTCAAAGTTTTTTGCGGCAGAAAGATGATCACTTACGCCGGCTTCGTCGGAGCGAAAAGTCTTATTATTGATTACGTTGACATAATCTTGAGACACATCGACACCCAAAATATTATAGCCTGACTTCTCCATCGTCAAAGCAAAGCACAAGCCAAGCTTTCCAATACCAACCACACTAATATTTTTCATCTTACTCATCTCCTTCTGATGATTGGTCAACATCGTGTTCATTATTCTTTCGATCAATCCTTGGCGGCAAATTGAGGATAATACCCATTTTTTCTTTATAAAACTTGCGGGTGAGTTTTATATAATCTGTCATATCTTCCTGCTCCACGAACATGTATGCTTTGTCGTCAAAATTGTATTCTTCAATATCGAATCTAGATTTAAAAACCAATCTTTTGGTTTTTTCGGATATATCGATGGTATCAACAATCTCATCAGCCATCCCCCAAAATGGTCGATTGGTGTAAGGAAGGTTTAGAAAATATTTCCATTGATAAGGGCCATTTGTTTCTCGGTAATTCGTCAATTGTCCCGTCGTTCCCACCGCAGACCCCTGATGGTCTATGTGATACATTTCGCCAATCAATTCATATTTGATAGAATCGTCGCACAGTGCACTGAAAAGAATACGCGTGTCCTTATGAATCTTAACAAAACGCATGTTTTCGTCATAACCTTGAATCTTCATAAATAATTTTCGAGATCCCATAGTAAAATCACCAGAAGCATCAGTATAGGGAGAATGATGACAAGGGTTGTGATTAAAGGTCGCTTTCTTCATTGCTTTTTCAGTTAAAGCTTCCAATTCACTAAAACGAATATCATTTCTTTCTACCCTGTAAAAAGTGTTGTCGTCCAAAGGTTCGGCCATGGCGTCAAGCGCCTTTTTTCCATAAAACACATCTGCATTGGTACACAAGATATAGTCACCGGTGGCCCGGCGGATTCCCACGTTTTTAGCAAAAAATTCCAAAAATGACATATGCGTATGGGGACCACGGATTCGTAGATGCTCATCGGCATTTATTACAAAACATTTGATGTTTTTAAACTTCTTCTCTAATTTTGTCGACAACAGGGGTATATCGGGTATTGGGTTCCACTCCACAAAGACAATCTCTGTTTCTATGCCTCTTTTTTTAAACTCTTTTATATTATATTTAAGGGTTAAATAAAGTCTTTCATCAAAGTAGCCGCCATAATTATCATTCTTGCCACACAGTACTATACTAATCTTCTTCGTCATCAAGGAACTCCAAAAATTTATCATATTTTTCTTCAATTTTATATTGCGGGTCGAGGGCTCTTAAAAACTCTTCATACATTTTGGTCTCTTCATATCTTTCTCTAAGTTCATGCGCATAATCTCCACATTTGGCCGCTATACCCTCGTTCTTTATAACATCCTCATAACACAACCTCATTTGCTCCTTGGAGGACATTTCTGTAGGGAAAGCCCAGCGACTGTGGGACTCTATAACCCCCTCCCAAACACACTCCGGCTGGACAGGAGCCAACTCGTAAGAAACTTGATAAAAATGAGCATTATCATTTTCATCTCTTAAATAATCTCTTTGTCCTGAGTAATCAACGGTTACTACAGGAATGCCACTATATGCCGCTTCAAAAAACGGCAACCCAAAACCTTCACCGTGCGATAAACAAACAAATGCATGAACATGCTCATCCGCATAAAGAGATCCCATCTCTTCGTTCGTCATATCTCCATGCAAAAGATATACTTTGCACTTTCTCGAAGGATATTGAGACAGAATCTCTCCTGATAAATGATCGTTCACTAGTCGGCGATCTATTTCGCAATTTTTAGCTAAATTTGTTTTTACAATAAGTCCGACGTCGTCATCATGAAATTCTTCCACAAACCACTTGATAGTATCAGGTAAGTTTTTTCGGGGGCCCATTTGAGCTACACACAAAAAATTAAAGCTAGTGGTGATTGCTTTTCCTAATCCAAGGTCAATTGATGTATCATATTGTCGAACGGGGTAGCCGACGGCTGTGATGGGTGTGGTAATCTGGTAATCAAATTCCTCTACTATTGGGGCTCCTAAGTCTTCACCGGGTCGAGAAGCAGTGAAACATGCATCTTCCATGACCTTCTTTGAATGAGCAGATACAACAATTATTTTGTCCACCATCTCATTGCATTTTCTTGCCCACTGGGTAGATATAGCGTCGGTTTCAATTCCGGCCGTGTACCCCACGTGCAATGGAGAAAGGCGCTCAAATTCATTAGGTATGGTCACTTGCAAAGAAAGATCATAATGACGCAGAGGCTTAATGTCGATAAAATTCAGATGTTTTCGAACCCCATCGTTAATAAAACGCCTTTCTTCGGTATCTTCCGGTATCCACGAAGTTTGACCCCAAGAAGTGGGAATGATGTGGATATCGTATAAGTCGGGCTCACTACGCAAAGCGCGTAAAGCAAAGCGAGCTTGTTCCCCATATCCCGATCTGGATAGAATTGGCCCTTTCAGGAGGACTTTAGTTTTGGACTGGTTTGTCATTTTATCTCCCCTATGCTCCAACTCTGGTAGTTAGAGCGCGTTTTCCAGGAGCCGTGTTTTTCAACAATATCATCGATTAGTTTTACCCATTTGTGTTTAAAATTCTCAAAATTATAATTATTTCTTACATGTTCGCGCGCTTGAATGGATAATTTGTTGTATGCTTTAGGTGACATTTTGAGACATTTTGTTAATGCTGCCTCGAAATCTTTTTGAGCAATACGATCCTCATATATATAAGGAACATCTAGTGACCCAATCACCGATTTAGACGCGGGTTCAATTCCAATCCCAAACCAATTTTCACCATCCGTAACTTGTTCTTGTAGTCCCCCCGTCATATTAACCACAATCGGAGTTCCGCATGACAAAGATTCCAAAGTTGATAGACCGAAACCCTCGGCGTCGGAGATATTAATTGTAAAATCGGCCAAATTATACATATCTGCCAAACTATTAGGGGGTACTTTCTGCGTAGAGAGAACAACCTGACCTTTATCCATATTCAAAGTTTTTATCAAATGTGGCAAATCCTGTCCATGGGGGTCTCTCGGGTCAGTATGCATAATTAAACACGCTTCGTCTTCCCCCACTTTGGTTAGCCACTCCTTGAACCACCACAATACAGTACCCGATTGTTTTCTTCTAGCATTTCTATTGTTCCAGAAAAAGTACTTTTTATCTTTATTTCTCAGGCGAGGAATCGATTTAGTATTAATGTTTTCTTTAAGCGCCTTAACCTTCTCATATGCGGAGTCGGTTTTTTTATATTTTCTGAATACTGTATTATCGACAGCGTGGGGAAGATAGCAGGATTCCACGTCCGGAGCTACTTCTTGTAAAATCTGATGTGTTACTTTAGAAATACACGCAACATAATCTGTGGATTCATAATATCGATCATTAAAATGTGGAGCAGGAAAATTATCCCATACATGATAATATACCATCGGCATCGACTTCCTCACTTCATTTTCCATTTCCCACAACCACACATAGAAACGAGGATCGGTCATAAACCACAAGAGATCGGGTTTTTCGTTTTCAATAATAGAGCGTAATTGCGTAGGATTTCCGTAGCCATCGACGGGGTGGATAACCCAATCTTCCCCAAAGGGCTCAACTGACCGAGGTCGATAGTCTTCGTGCTTCATGGCTCCCGCCAAACACACAACTTTATAGCGATCTGTTTTAAGTAGAGCCTCTGTTATATATCGTGTTTGGGTACCCACCCCCGACGGCGATAATGGATGATCGGCGATCATTAATATTTTCTTTTTACTCATAAAGTCCTCAATTTCTACAAATTGTTTTTAACATAACAGCCGTTACCATATAAGGGTCGCAGTTAGCGTTAGGCCGGCGGTCTTCAATATAGCCCTTCTTGTCAACAGCTACTTGCCAGGGGATCCTAATTGATGCGCCGCGATCTGAAACGCCATATCTAAATTCTTTATGCGAACATGTTTCATGATCTCCCGTCAGCCGCTCTTCAATACCATGACCATAATTCGCAATATGTTCTTGTGGGTTTTGAGACAAAGCTTCACAAGCAGCAATAATGTCATCATAGTTTTCGCGCATTCTGTTAGTACTAAAATTAGTATGACAGCCGGCGCCGTTCCAATCTCCCTTCATGGGTTTTCCGCCATAACTCACCGTGATGCCATATTGTTCCGCTATTCGGTTTAAAAGCCATCTCGCAATCCACATCTGGTCTGATACCTCTGTGCCGCCCAACGGTCCAATTTGGAATTCCCATTGTCCCGGACACACCTCGGCATTAATGCCGCTAATCTCCAAACCCGCAACAACACACGCTTTGGCGTGTTCGTCAGCAATTTCTCTACCAAAAGTGTTTTCGGCGCCTACGGAACAATAATATTGTCCCTGTGGTGGTGGCTCAAGCCCATTGTTGGGCCAGCCAAGCGGTTTTTCGTTTTTCATTAAAGTGTATTCTTGTTCCATACCAAACCAGGGCTCTAGCGGAGAAGAGCGCGCTGTTTCAGTTGCACAAAATGCTCTGTTGTTGGTTTGGTGGGGACTCATATCAGTATTTAAAACCTCACACATAACCAAAATATGTGGCCATCCACGGACAGGATCTGCGCACTCAAATACCGGGCGCAACACACAATCCGAATTTTCCCCGGGAGCTTGATTAGTGCTCGAGCCATCAAATCCCCATATTGGCGACTTTTGATACTCTCTGAGAACTTTTGTTTTGCTTCGAAGGGAGGGAGTGGGTTCAGTCCCATCAATCCATATGTATTCTGCTAATCTCTTCATCCATTTTTCCTGTTTTTTATCTTGAGCAGTGTTTGGTGTTAAAAAACTTACACCCATAGCCACCGGTACAAGACATTCTATTTTTTATATATCTTTTCTTTTTAATATTATAAAGAGCGGTATTCAAAGCTTTTAAGGCATTTGAGGTCTTTTTGGGCCCGCTAGTTACTCTAAAAAATTCAACTCTTTTCTTGGATGCTGTTCTCTTTAAAAGAGCAAAGTGTGTCTCCACATCCTTTGGATCCACGCCCATTTTAGTAACAAAAAAGTGCTTATATAGAGTCAGTTGATAAGTAGTCATTTTGTCGTTTTTTTTACGAGAATCCCACCCCCAACTACAAGTCTTCCAGTCAAAAATGTGCACTTTTCCGTCCGGGGTCGCGACTATTGCATCAATAAATCCTTTAAATTTATAATCATCATGACCCTCAATGGGTTCATATAGTGGCATCTCCACCTCTAATACTTCATATTCATCAAAGTAGTCGTCCAAGGCTGTTTGGATTTCTGGAATTATTTTTTTACCTTGCTCTACAAATTGGAGGGTTTTATCAACAGGAAGATCAAAATCCTCAATCGAAGCAAGGTTTTTACGAAATTCTTCAACAAAAAATTCCTCATCCACCTCTTCTTTGAGAAGCTTCTTTTCACATACAGAATGCATTGCGGAACCAAAAGCGGTATATTCATTACCTATAAACCCTTCGAGTTTATCGATACGAGTAAGCTTGTGATAGAATGCGCAAAACACCCAATCTTTTAATTCAGAATAGGATATATGAGCCAAAATTTCTCCCATGATTATAGTTTAACATGAATATTAAAGGTTGTCAAGTATTTTTTTTAAAAATTTATTGCAATTGATGAATAGAGAGGATTTTTTCATATAATTTCGGACTTGTTTGCTTCAAAAAAGCATGGTGCCGTCTCAAATAAAAATCAGTAAACCCGGTTGCAAAATATTCCCGCAAGGAGGTGGGGGCATAAGCATTAATAAATAGTCCCTGAGTTAATGTAGAGAGTTTTTCGTAACCAATTTCATGGTAAAGAAACATGTCTAAATCTTCATTGTATTCTGCATCTAAAAATACTGATTTTGGTATTTTGTATCCGTGGGCCCACAGAATATCATATAAATGTTCTCTTTTTCGCAAAAATTCATTTTCTAATTTTCCATCTCCGTAAATTTCCATGCCATAAGGCTCTTCTATGGAGTGTGATGTTTCATGAATCAAATCGTCTAATATATCCTCTTCGTCATCTTGGATATTCGACACATAAAGAGTCCCACTGTCATAGAAAGCGTTAATAGATCTTCTTTCGAACTCATCAAACCATCCTACTATGATCATCTCAACTTCGGAAAGCAAATGAGGGGGGATAGCCTGTTCAAGCTTGCCAACAACCCGTTCAATATCTATATGTTCATTATCCAGAGGATCCTTAAAATAAACATGAATACCTACGGGGGTGTAAAAGTCATTCGGTGTCGGCATCATGTACTTCGCCTTGTGACGTGGTAGTCCAATCATTTGCGACGTCGTCTTCTATCTCCGGCAGAGGAACAAATTTTCCATCTTCGTCCAACGTTCCAACTGCGACATCATTGATTCCAGTTTGATAGCCTCGAATAAAGTTCTCTTCTGCGAATGCATAAAGGAAATCCGGGAACTCCCCCGCCAACACCTCTGCAATCATGTGTACGGTCACATCTTCTTTGTCAAGTTTTGCCCCTACATAATCTACGATGTAATCTTTTAGCTGAGATTCTCCATCCGGACTCGTAACGGCCAACAATGGCTCGGTCATATCGGTCATATTTTCTCCTTCTATATCAATATAACATATGATTATCTATTTGTCAAACTTTTTTTAATATTAATTATAAAACTTTAGCCGCCAAGGATGCGATTTCGGATCTTTCTCCTTTTTTAAAAGTTACATGGCCAGAAATGGGAAATTGTTTGAATTTTTCCACCGCATGAGCTAATCCATTTGATGTTTCATTTACATAGGCATTATCTATCTGCTCAATATCTCCAGTCAAAACAATCTTTGTTCCCTCTCCAATACGAGTGATGATCGTTTTAATTTCATGCATAGTGAGATTTTGAGCTTCATCAATAATAACAAATGCATTCGAAATAGATCGTCCTCGAATATATGTGAGGGCTTCGATCTCTATCTTACCTTTCTCTACGTACATCTGGAGAGTATTCTTGTTGTTTCCCATAAGAAACTGTAAATTATCTTGGATGGGCATTAGCCATGGCATCATTTTGTCATGTAGAGTACCAGGTAAAAATCCTATATCTTTTCCTAGCGGCTGGACGGGTCTTGAAACTATAAGGCGGTCATAGAGGTTGCCAGAGCCTCCCACATTTAGACCTATAGTTTGTTCGAGTCCGGCAGCAATTGCTAGCAGTGTTTTGCCAGATCCGGCGCGCCCAACCAATGACACCAGTTTAACCGAGGGATCTAATAACAAATCAATAGCAAAAGATTGTTCCTTGTTCCGGGCGTTAATTCTCCAATCGGGAATCTTGTCTCTCTCGATTCTTTTTAGATTCATTCGGGCGCCCATATATCTTACTAAAGCGGTTTTTTTCGGATTAGAATTGGAGATGAGCATTAAATATTGATTAGAGCAGAGTTGGTATCCCAAGTCATCGGGATCAAGGGCCACTTCTTCTCCCTCATAAAACTGATCAATCACCGCATCGTCCACCAAATGTTCCACAAAACCTTGATATAATTCATCTGAAGATGTCACCACTCGTTCGTTATTGTAATCTTCAGATAACAACCCAATAGAGTCGCAGATAACACGCATATTTATATCGCGTGAAACAATAATGGCTTTCCGGTTTGGGATTTGTACCTGTACAGCTTTTGCGGTCGCAATAATAGTGTGATCCGGAATTCTAATGTCTAAATCGGGCGGGAACACTGTCTCTTTGAGAGATTCATAAGACATGACCCTTACGATGCCTTTGCCTTTTTCTATTCTTACTCCTTTTTGGAGATTACCCCGGGATCTTAAGTCATCCAAAATACGAATGATGCGGCGCGAGTTTGCGCCAACCGAATCTTGTCTTTTTTTGTGTTTATCAATTTCTTCTAACACTTTCAAAGGAATAAATATATCATTATTCTCGAACTTAAATATAGACTCTGCGTCTGTCAAAAATACGCTCGTATCGAGAATATAATTTTTTTTGGCCATTATTCACCTATGGTTCAATAGTAAATAGTATTACTTCCCTTTGTTTACCTTATGGATAATTTCTTCTTCAAAAACAAAAGTTTCCCTATTGTCTGGAAACTCAAAAGGAATACACCACTCTTTTCTCAGCATATCGCAGTCCTTTTTGTCTATAATAAGAACAGACCACCCCACATACGAAGGGAAAGTAACATAGGTTCCTTCATATCCCTTGAAAACTTCTTTTTCTAATAATTTCACACGTATTGGGCGCGCATCAATATGTCGACAACGCACCCAAACGATATCGCTCGTTTTGTACATAATTTAATTTATTTAGCTATTTCATGAGGTATGGGCTCGGGAGGCAATTCTAAATTTGCCAAACTTCCTCCATAAACACAAGCTTTAAAAAACCATATACAACATAATAATGAAGCTAGTGTCCAAACAAAATAAGCAAAAAAGTACTCAACTATTTCTTCTCTCATGTAGTAAATAGAAGAGGGCCGGTTTTTAGCGTCCTAGGAAACCGACTGAACCCCTGCCTGCGTGACGTTCGGCAGCCACACCCCGTTAGTATTTAAGTGCCACGAAGGCCGAGCACTATATAACTTCTTGAACTTCTTGGTGAATAAGTTCTTCGCTATAGCCTTTAATTCCTGAATGTAAGGTCATATCTCTATCAATAATATAGAAAGTGGGCCAACTGGTTAAATTATATCCCTCAATACTATTATAGTCAATAAGATCTCTCGATCCCAATAAGATAGGAGCAGTTTGAATGTTGTAAGTATCTGCCCATTGTTGTGCATATTCCGCAGTAGTTGGGTTTCTTTCATTATCCTCAACCATAACGGTCACATATATAAAGCCGGTACCCTCATATAAATTCTGTATTTCTTGTACTGTGGCGGCTGCTCTGTTGCAGGGTCCGCACCATCCGGTAGAAAAATCAAGCAAAATTACCTTTCCTGCATGATCGTAAAGTTGGAACCATTCTCCGTTTTGATCTTCTAAAATTATATTGCATGGTGTTTCACCTATCAATTGTCCACAATCGGAAGAAGCCTGGATGCCTGGATACATGGGAAGTGTGTCGTGAGGCAAGACGTCTAATGCAAATTCTTCCTCTGGGGTCTCAGCCGATGTGGCTTCAATCGGCACTCCCTCGATAGATGATGGCTCCAGTGGAACTCCACATGCCGCCAAAAAGCTATAAAATAATAAATACATTTCATATTTCCCCCTCACGAATAAATATGAGCTAAAAATTATTTTTCAGAATGTTTTGCGCCTCCACGAATCGGAGGCATTTCATAAAACTTTTTAACAAGGTCCGAACTGCTGTCCACTTTATCATCTCCGCCTACAGACCACAGCAGTTCTGTGCCTATTCTTTCGCACACGGTTTGTTCGGGGGTATTCTTTTTCCCTCGGTCTCCACCATTGGCAAAATACGTAGGTTTAAGGCGTGTTATAGCTTCACAAACGGTATCATCGGTATCATCTACAGAATCTACCAACACAACCCCTTTTACGGCATTTAAGATTTCCACGCGCTTTTCAAACTCCATAAACACAAAACCTTTTTTGCGATAAAGCCATGCATCAGAATTTGCAATCACAATTACATCTCCATATCTTGAGGCTTCTCGTATCATCCGGATGTGGCCCGCATGGACGGGATCGAAACCACCTGAAACCATAACTGTCGGTCTTTTTTCTTCGCTCATTTTTATTCTTCCTTTTTCATCCATTTGGGATCAAGAAAATAAATAGATTGAATTTTCCATTTTTTCTCTTCATATTGTTCTTTAAACTTTTCAAGGATAAGGGGATATGCCTCCTGAAAAGATTCTGCTTCTACCGAAAACTCGAGTGGTTTTGGCATTGGATACGTAAATTTCTTTACTAACACTACATTCCAATGGCTCATTTATCTTCCTGGCGAAGTTGCTGGATTATATACCAATCTATAAAATCTACCGTTTCGGAAGGGCCGCTAGTTTTAAAAGCACGTTTTGTTGGTTTTAGTAATTCATAAATCTCGTAATCATTACCGGACTCTTCGCATCTATCTCCTACAAACCAAAAGTTCCACTTCTTTTCATCAAAATGAGTTAAAGCATATGTTTTATCCCACCCTGTTGGATAAATGTCGAATGAAGTGTCGCCCCCCAACTTAATAGTCACATCTATCTCGAGGTTTTTAACAAAATTTCTTAACTCGGATAAATATTTTTCTCTAATTTTAAAAGTTTTATCCAAAGCTGAAAATATATTTCTTTCTTCGGTGTTTGCATTTCTGCCTATTGGACACCAATTTAACATCGACTGTCGATTTTGGACAAAATGTCCCGTTGCCGGAAGGGAGGTGTTTTCAGAAAACAACGCGTTCTGTAAATAACAAATCCTTCTAAGAATTTTATAAAAAGATTCGTCGCTAATCCTTCTTCTCATAACCTCTTTGGATATCATTTTATAAGCTAAGTCGTCAAAGGTCTCCCCATATGGGACGATATATTCTGTACCATTACAAGGAAGAAGGTGGCAATTGTCGCGAATAATAGGATCATTAAGCGCCGGCCATAATTGTTCTTTGATATATTCCATACCGGAACCAGTCAAAAAACCTATTTCACATTCTTTTGCCAAATGGTGGAGAGCCACAAGCATGCGTTTTTCTACAGGCTTGCGCGCTTCTGTGAGGGTGCCATCTACATCAAATAAAACCAAGTTTTGTTTCTGCTGCATTTATCTCTCTAGTTCTTTTAATTTTTCCCACTCTGCTGTATTGGGATTGTAAACCAATTTCATTCTTATCATTCTATCGATAAAATCTTCTTTCTCTTTATTATAACCCGATTCCGGTAAGTTGTCAAGCTTTTTATCTTCTATTTTTGTTACACGTGTTGTAAGGTTGTTGATATCACGGCGCATTCGTCGAAGTTCACGCAGGCATAGGAAAAATAATATAAAATTAATAAATGAAAACACTATGTGCATTTAAGTTCCAGTATCGCCAGTATCCGGGGCGCCCGTATCACTGGGGGCGGGGAGATAAAGATACCCAATTTCCACCAGTGCATCTCCATCAGGGATCGTTGTAAAGTAAATAGTGTTGTCGGAAGAATCATAATACCAATCCCAATTAAGATTTCCATCGATGAATACTCTAATTGAATCCTCAATGTGAGGGGTTTGCGTTAGGGCCCAACTCTCATATGGTTGTACTTGATTTGAGGCATCAATAACTCCTGGGGACCAATCACTATCACAAATATCCACACTTTGTCCACCCAACAGGCTAACTAGGTCCATGTATTCGTACCCAACATACATCGGATTAACGTAATGTGCGCATAAGCTATTTGCTGAAGGGAAATTGTTGATGCTAGCAGCAAAAACGGAGCCGCCTCTTTGAGTAACATACCAATTATAAAATCCTGTATAATTTTGGAAATGAGCACTACTTTGTTCTTCCTCATCGGAAACGAAAACGACCAACAGTGCGGCGTCGGCTCTGAGCCATGATTGTGCATATGTATTATAATTGAGGAACTCAAAAAGTGCATCAAACCCTCTCTCTTGGTGTCCCCTCAACATGTTGCTATACATATTTTGAGCATCGGTTATGGAGTCTCCAGGAAGGAGAGGAAATTGGGCTTCTTGGGAAGCATAATGAGGATCGGCTGATATCATGCCTAGCCGCCATTGATTAGTCGGCAATGCGTTCAACATGGTCTCGATTCCCAACAATAGCTGAGTATTGTAGCTCGTCATTGAACCTGAAGTATCTATTACCCAAACAATATCTACGCCGTCGACGCTGCGTAGTTGTGTAAACGAATCTATCCATATTTCCCCATATTCTGCTTCCACCTCTACTTCGACAATGACTTCTACTTCAATATATTCTGGAACTATGATAACTTTTGTTTCAGTCTCAGTGACTATTATAACATCTGGTTCAGTGCTCTCTTCAACCACCACCTTGTTATAATACATCCCGTAATCAGGACTGCATGCAGAAACCACAAACAAGGCGGACAACAAATAAAACATTTTTTTCATTCATAAAACCCCCCTATAGTAGTTAGGGCGTCATAGGGGAAAAAGTTTCTCTTCCGTTGTATTTATTGTCTTTCCGTGAAGGTTAATGAAGATCCTATAACGGTTACAGCGGTCCCGCTCATCATAATAAACATACAAAATAACAGCTTTTTGTCGAGTTTTCCTCAAATTTTCGTCTTTAGCATCGGGTAACGGAGCATATAAAACCCATTCATCGACATGAAATTTAAAATCGCTTTTCATTATTCTACATGGCCAGTTCCGATCACTTCCCATTCCATATGAGTTTCAATATAGGAATTATTAATATTTGTCTCAACTAATTCAATCTTGTGTCTGGATAAATGAATGGCCGCCAAGGAACCCACAGGATATTGCAAATAAGTTGAAGGAATGACCATTGTGCCATTATCGTATCCACCACATGCAACATGCCCTAATATTTGGCTTCCATCATAGCTGTAGACCGCCACAACTATCATAAAAATCGAATCGGTATTAGACGGTCCCCAAAAAAAACTCGTACCATTACGGTCGATTACGGCGGCAAAAGCATAAGAAGGATCCACATATAACATTTCCCACGGTTCTATATAATCAAATCCATGAGAAGAAAGAAATGAATAATTCCCCGCGTCAGTCGTAATATTATATGAAGTATCTCGCTCAAGTTGGGATTCCCAAATGCTGGTGGTTTCATAATATCCCGGGCTCACCATGGGAGCAATAAAGTCGTGGACAATACCAGAGACCGAAATAGAAGATCCCACACTCAAAGGAATAGTGGACGGATCTGTTCCTGTTAAACTGGTAGTGCATTGTCCTGGTATGGGTATCCATCCGGTGTGAGTATCGGAAATAGGATCGTGAAATTCGGCAGTAAAGGTGATAGCAATTTCTTGAGTTTCTCCCATACATGCGGGACACGCTACTTGTTTCAAGTGAAGGTAAGTGTAGCCAGATATGCCGGCTGCTGGTGCGCTTGGCTCAGAAGAGGGTTCGCCGCTATCGACTATGATTATCTCGCTAGTGTCATGGGAAGGCTCATTCACCTTTGCAATCTGTACATCGGTAGTGCACGAAAGCCATAAAAATAAAAGCATTTTAGCTCCGTTATAATTTGATTAAACGATTTTCCATTTCGCAAGTAACATGTTGACCGGGCGACCAAAATACTTCTAGTTCACATAAAGTCTCTGTTTTCGGAATATAATCAAAAGTTTCTTTCATGAAAAAGCGAATTTTAGTAATAATGCCGGCCCGGCACTTGTTAATATCTCGGATAACCATATCTAAAGTCAACTCACCCGACAAGGATACAAGATCTCCAATCTGAAATCTAGATTTTAAATTTAATCTTTCCGGATCTAAAATAATTTGAAGCTTATGGTTTTGCATTGCGACTCCTATAATTATTACAACCTTTCTAAAATATCGGCTCTCTTCTTCGTCAATTTAATCTCGCGAATATCGCCGAGGGGTGGTGTTTCAAAAAATAAAATAATACTATCTGAATCATGAGCGCGGCAATAGCATCGCATGCCTTTCTTAAGAATACCGAAATCCTCCTTTATTCTATAGTAAACATGTTCTTGTACTACGGTTAGTTCATTCTTCATCAACAGTAACTAGGTCGTTATTAAGCAATATAATCGCATTTTCTTTATATGTCAAGTGAAGAATGTAAAGAAAATGTAATTTCTTTTACATTGAGTCGCAATAAATAACACCCGAAACGACTGCCACAGAAAGTGCGAGTCCTAACATAATCTTCAAAAAGTCACTGACTAAAAGTGGAAAAATAACTTTTATCTTTTTCTCTTTATTGAAGGTGCGATAAACAGCCAGTTCGCGGCCGGCTAACAATCCAACAAACACCCATGTTGTGCTCATTGGTATATCATTATATATTTTAAAATACCACAATATCAGAGCATAAAACAAATCAATTAAACAAGCCGATCGAACAAATCGGGTACCACTTTTTGAAAGAACGAGTCCTTGAATTCTCCCCCCATGGGTATAAAATAAATGCCCGAGTCCGATCACAAGAATACCAATAATCCCCAACATAACTGGGAGGGAAACTCCCTCTCTGGGAAGATAAACAAAAATATTTGCTATGTCATGCGATAACCACATGTGCCACAGAAACCCGGTAGAACACCATTGGGCGACGGTCCAATATCTTTTGTGAGACTCTTCGACAGGATTTTTTTCATTAAGGAACCTAGTCAATATCATCCAAACACAATAAGCAGCCATAGCAGCCACTCCATAACCGAGTGCTGATTTAATAATAATCTTTTCCAACACTAACCCGCTCGAAAACGCACTCAATGTAAGCAAAGTTGTAGATACCGGAACACCAAAACGTGTCAGCCCCAACAAAAGCATTGGTGCAAGTGCGTGATACCATTGAAACTGATCAGGAAGGGGGATCTTGTTTAATCTTCCAAACGCCATATCTCCTTGCGACCAACCATACAAAAGAGTAATCGCCAAGATAACAGAAGTGAAAACCCACATAAGGCGCCAATCTGTCTTCTTTTTGTTAGAACTAATAAATGTTCCCAACGTTTGGGCGCTATCGTTTCCAATAACAGCAAATGCAGCCAACAAAAAACCAACCGATCCGAAGAATAATGATAAAGACATTACCAGAACCTTACATCAAATCGAAGTTCGGGACCATGCTGTAAAGCCCACTTTGTGTCGCGGCGGTGTTGAACATACCAATGAGGATCAAAGGTAACCCAATCGGTATCCCCATATTTAACCCCAATAGTAATCTTATTTCTGTTTATAGTAACAACTCCATTGGGATCCTCTATCACAAAACCAGATCGGCCTATAGTAATTTCATTGGCCACATACGGTCTATAAGGCTTATAAATTTCAAACTCAATCGATGTTTTGTTTTTTACAATAACATCCATGCCAGCCATGGCTAGCGAAACTAATAGCAAAATCATTTCTCAACATCCTCTAATTATTCCCCCAATCACAATCACACGGACTACAGCCGCATGCGGAGCATACTTCACTTATTTTATAGGTGTTTGTTGTTTTTCTGTTGTTGCTTTTAAATAGCGCTATAAGTCTAAAAAAGGTCATTATTTCTGTTTTGATTCTTCTAGCAACCTAAGCGCTCTACAAATGCGCGTAAGCCCTATGCCGCCCCCAAATCTTTGGAACATATTTAATGAAAAATAGCTCTCAAGTTCTCTTTCTACTCTTAATTTTCCAAAGTGATTAAAAAGCAATTTTGCGTATTGTCCATCTGAAATGGTATAAAATAGATTTCTCATTTCGTCGACATTGCACGAACGTTCGGCGCTACCAATTGTTTCCATTCCATAAAGCAAGACATCTACTTTGTTGAAGTGGTTTCCTCCTTCTTTCTGCCTCATATTCCAAAAGGGATCAGATCTCAACGGAAAATCGGTCAAATATATTACATCCCCCATTTTCTTATGCATTTCTGCCTCTTGGGGAGCCTCCAAGTGCTCAACTCCAAGTTGCATGCATGCGTCGTCGTAACTTACAGTAGTTCCGCTCTCCGAACCAAAGCCTAAATGATCTAACAACGCCTGTTCCATTTTTACCATATCAGCAACATTGCCGTGTGACTCAAACTCAAACATGGGAAAAATTTTATCATGGCGACCAGGAATCGGATCTGGCTCATTGCGATAAGAAGTAGAGATACAAAAAACACCCGGTACCGTCGGGTGTTGTAATAGCTCTTTTTCCAACCACATTTGTCCTGTTTGGGGGAGTGGCCAATTAACTCCACTAAAAATATATTGGCTAATTGTTTTTGGATCCTCGCATGCAGCCAATATTGATCTGCGAGATTGGGAAGGGATTTCTATAAACCCTTTTTCTTCTTGGAAAAATTGTCTCATTTTCCTTATAGCTTCACTGTATTCAAATATGTTCATAATATCTCCTTATGATGTAAATGGTGGAGGCGGCGGGAGTCGAACCCGCGTCCGCAATAGCTTAGATTAAAGTCATTCACAAGCATAGTTGGTTTGTTATCGCCTAACCAACAAAACTAGGCAGTTTTAAAACGATGCTCACTACCCTGTTGCAACGAGTTTTTTGATTTTTACAACTGATCTGTTGTGGTGTCCTTCTTGGTTAGATGGCTAGGACGGCCACCCGATTAAGCCGCTAAGCGAACTTCTTCGTAATGATTATTATTGTTTGCAATTAATGCAGTTGAACTTTTAAGGTTGTATCTTACCTGCCTGCACTTGTCCTCCGAGTTCTACCCCGTCGAAACCCTTACGCCCCCATAATTAATAATAGTTAGTCCGCTTATCAAACTGACGCATAAAAAGAATTAAAACAATCACCCCCAACATACCAATTATAGGCTTAATTGGAATTGAATTACAACTAAGACCACCAGATTCCGAAGCTAATTGGGAAGCAGACACGTGATCGTGTCCATCGTTCCAAGAATGTGGTGGTTCGGTATTGTGTTGTCCTGTGTCGCCAGTGTCTGCTGTATCCATAAATAATCCTTAAAATAATGGCCGTGGATCTTTTGCTCACCACTTGCTAGTCCCAGTTTAATTTTTATACCTTCGCTTTCGCTCAAAGGCTCATTGATGGACGTGGAGCCTCGCCGGTCTCAGATAAAGTGGCCTTAAGGATTCTCCTTATTAAAATAGGTGTCGATTTCAAATTTTTTTAAAACCTTCTTCAGATCTAAATAAGTAATTCCTAAAAATCTTGCTGCATCTTTTTTAGATTTTGTTGTAGAAATAGCAAATTTTAAGATTGCTTCTTTCGTAATTCTAGCAGACTGGCTCCATATACTGAAACCATATAACCGGTTGTTAACATGATTACACGCTAATTCGAGTTTAACTGCAATAATATCTTCTAAAGAAAGTCCTGAGATTAAAGATAATAATTCATCATTTACTTTTCCAGAATCTTGTAACTTTAATATTACACTTTTATTAAGTGTTGTAGTATTATGGTTTTTATTATTCATTATATAATATATTAATTATTAATTTATAGAAGACCGGTTGCAGAACATACTAACAATATAACAGGGTTCATTCAGTCTGTCAAGAAAAAAGTTCAATTTATTTCCCTAAAACTTTACGAATAAATTTTACAGCGCCTCTGGGATTTTTTTGCCTAATGTATTTTCGAAAATGCTTTTTATAAAATTCATCGTCGAAACCTTTAAGCATACCTCGGATTTCTTGGCGAGACTTGCCTTCTATCTCCGGCATTTCAGAATTCATCATTAAATTATTAAAGTCTTTTTCATATTGACGAAGATCGCGAATCTCTGCTTTGGACAACTCGGGCCTCATGCCCAATTCTCCTTCTAACTCATAATCTTGCATCTTTTGGGTTTCTTTGTCCCAGCGCACATCAAAGGCTTTTTTCTTTTCTCTTGCGGCCTGTTCTTCTTCCATGGCTTGTTCCATTGCTTGATTAAACCACTCTTTCATATCTTCGGGTGTTTCTATATTTTCCAATTCAATAGGGCCACCGGCCGGCGCAACATCTTCTGCTGCATTAAACATATCCTCCAATTCGCTTTGCCACGCCGAGTTGGCGGTTTCCATTTCTTTGGCCATCTGTTGTACAGTCTGATCATTTACATTGCTTAATTGATCTGACGCCTGTGAAACATTTTCCAAGGCCTTGGTGGCTATCTCTCCGACAGATTCTTTATCCGCACTTTGAAGTGCTTCACTAGCTTGCGCGGCAATTTCCGGAACTAAATCGCTTCCCGTCTCTATCACCGCTTGAAAATCACTAGGATCGCCGCCCATTTGTGCATATACAGATAATGCCGCACCAATTGTGGCCGCCGCCAATCCACCAAGAGCATATTTTGCAATCTTGGCTTTTTTAGGATCTTCAATTTTAGGAAGCGCGCCCTTAATTTTGTTAATAGTGTTTGCCACACTTTTAAGGGCTTTGTCTTTCCCGCGCTGAAGTAACATATATGCTTGTGTTTCTGCTTGAAGGATTGCTTGACTAATATCGCCGCCGCTAACTTCGTTTAGATTTTCAAATACATAATCAATTGATCGTTCCCAATTTTCTAAGAAAAGCTCTATACTATCCTCAGATTCTGTGAGAGAGTTGAAGCTATCATAAAAACTGCTTTTCTTTATATTATTCTCTTCAAATAAATATATATCACCACAAGCAGATCTGCTTTTAGTTTCGTCGATATAACCATTCCAATTCTCTAGTATAAGTTTCATAGTTCTATATCTAATTCTTCTTCTTCTTCGCCTTCAACAGCATCTTCTTCAGCAGCGTCCGCTGCCATATCATAAGCTTGATTGGTGGGTTCATTAACATCGGGAGCTAATTCATCTTCAAATTTATCAAAATATAATTTAAGATTAGCGATCAAATAATCATAAAACAATTCTTGATCTTCAGGATCGGATAATAGTTCATAACTATCAATCACAGAAGTTTCGATTTTCTTAAATGAAGAATAAGCCATATTTCTACCGGTTTCATCACCCTCGACTCCTGAACCAAAAGAATCTTTAGGATCTTCAGGTTCTTCCTCAGCAGATTTTTCTGCGTCACTTCGAATATCTATAAATTTATCATCATTACCCACATTTACTTCTATATCTTGCTCTTCCAGTTCGGCGCCGGCCGCTTCATCGGCATCGTTGTTGATATCTGCGGGAGTAAGTGTGGTGATGACAGCATTAATAATATGGGCTCTAAATGATTTGCGCTGATTGTCTGACGTTGTGAGTTGCTTATAGTCCATTTCTAATACTGGGACGATCTTCTTTAGCAAATCCTCTAATACATTAATTCCAGTAGATTTGTTGGGAGTTGGATTGACGTCGGGCGTTTGTTTTTCCATCATCATAGCTTGAAGCTCCAGAACCATTAGTTCTTTGAGAGACTCTTTAAATTTTTTCTTCTCATTTGTCTTTTTTTGCTTGACAAGTTTGACTAAACGTCTTATATTATCTTTTAGTAATTCTTTATCTTCTGGATTCATAGTAAAATGCCCTTTTCCATAATTAGTCTCATAACTTCATCTACCGTAATATTATTCTCTTTTCTTAACATGCTTCTTTGTTTCTCGTCGGCATTTTGCGCGGCGAAGCTTCTTCCCCATGGCCCACCATGTGCACCAACCGCATCGCCTTCTACGGCGCCATTACTTACGGATGAAAGCTCACTAAGTGCAGTATCTAGCCCTAGGATAGAAAGAAGATCATATACATTCTCTCTTCCGATGAATTCAGATAGAGCATCCACATCTACATCGCTATCTCCAAGTAACTCTCTCATATCGGTGGCACTAAAGGGCTCTCCATTCTCCCGAGTGATAGGATCGACGACGGTCCTCATAGGGTCTAACAAAATAACACCATCTTTAATATATTTCTCGGCCCCAATCCATCGTGTTGCATCATTTCCTTTGGAACTTGCTCCTAAGATGACTTTAGTCCCGGGTTCAACGGGACCATCTTTTCCTACATACTCATATGCAGCATTAATAGGAGATGCGTGGGATGATATTTCCACATCTACGTTCGGAAGATCGCCCACTAATAGGTTCCAGATTTTTAAAGAATCTCGAGCGGTGATTTCTCTTCCGTTTGGTAATTTTCTGCCAGACTTGGTTGGCTTGGATATCAAAACCAGCACCTCGTCGGCAACTTGAGCATACGCCTTGACCATTGCAGCGTGTCCCATGTGTGGAGGCTTAAATGCGCCGGGGACAATAGCGAGGGTCTTTTCTTCCGGCTGTAAGTCAATTTCAATTTCTTCATCTTCTTCGGTGATAGATGCCCCTTTTTGAAAAGCGGATTCGGTACCCCCAATGATAAAATCTCCTGTTATCTTTACAGGCTTTTGGGTTCCAAACACTTCACTATCTCGGAAGATTACTCCTTCATGGTTTTCTAAGTTGCCTAACTCACTCTCGAGTGTTTTTAATACTTCATTTCCTAACATACGCGTGGCATGTAGCATTACGGCCCCATCCACTGCTTTGGACCAGTCAACAGAGTTTTCGGGATTTCGCTCTTGAATATAATCCATCAAAGCTATCTCTTGCCCTAGGATAGTTTTATATAGTTCTTTGTGGAAGGGATGCGATGGTTTTCCGTCAGTTCGTTTGAGAGGAAAATAACCAGGATTCTCGGCAGTCTTTAGCCAATCTGATAGGCTTTTGGTGATAGTCTTGTCGTCGCTAATTTTTATAGAAAAAGGTTCAGATAGAGCTTGTGCAAAATCAATCTCTATGGTATTTTCTGATGGTATATCCCCAAACACGAAAAAACCATATTCTTCCCCAAAGGGTTTTAATATTTCTACTAACTCTTTTAAGGCTTCGGTATCATAGGGAATCTCAGAACTCGCATCTTTAATCTTTTTTACTTTGCCGCTTTTGGGATCCACATAGGTAGGTCTATCTAGACCGGGACGCATATTTCCCTTATTCTTTCCCGATTTTGCAATTTTTTCATAAAACTGATTTACGCCATGAAGCGCCAACAGTTTGCGATCATATGTAATGATGTTTGTAACACCTTCTTTCGCATATTCGGCATTAAGAAATTTGGTGGGATCATCCCACATTCCTAGCTTCTCAAGGGCCGGCTTAGCATCATTTATTGCATCGTTTAAAAATGCCAACATTTCAGCAATATAGATGCGCATGCCGTGACCTTCGGGAAACTTTTCCGATATCCGGTCCATAGTTATGCCACTAATATCTACTTCCGCAGATGAACCTCGATCAACGGCAAATTGTTTTTTCCCGTCTACGTCAACTACTTTAAAAGATACATTTACGCCGTCAATTTTGACACTACTGGCATTCTTTTCCTCTAAATAGGTCTTCGCCCTATCAAAAAATTCGATAAGGTTAGAGCCCGTTTTTACCCACCCTAAATCAAAAGGGTGATTCATGTGTCCCGCCGCACCGCCCATAATTATTTATCCTTTTTTAGCTTTGGTTACTTCTTGAAGAGCTTTGTGGATAATAGATCTAATGCGACTTTCTTCTTGTCGAGCACCAGGATCGGTTACCTTTTTGCGCTTATCACCTTTTTTGAGGCTCTTTCGACGAAATTCGTCTCTTCTATCATACCCTTCGTCTTCATACTTATCGTCATCGTGCTCTGCCTCGTGCTCTTCATAGTTTCGATCGTGCCTGAGTGCTCTGAGGTGGTTTTCGATTTCTCCAATGTGGTCATCATCGGCATGCTCGTTTTTCCACTGATGCCACGTTTCGTCTTCGCCGGAATCTTCCTGGAGTTGTGACTCGTTTTTTTCGTAGTCCTTATAGTGTCCATCAACATCTCCGGCTTTCTTCTTCACTCCATCGACTGTTTTGCGTTTATATTCGTGTTCTCCTTCTCCCCATTCCGGATCTTTCTTTTGTTCTTCCATTTCTTTATCTTCGACGTCGACGGTTCCTTTGTTAAACGCTCGTCGTTTTTCTTTATCTCCACGCATCTTCAGTTTGTTGAAGTCTTTACCCGATGGGGTTGCTTTGTATTCTCCGCCACCCGCATCACGGCGTTTTTTCAAGTCTAAATTTTTACCCATTCCACCACCTGCGACCTGGGCGTACTCATCCAAATCTTCTTCAATATTGCCTTCTTTTTCGCGTTTTGAGACGTAATCTTCCTCTTCGGACTCTTTATCGGTTAATTCTCCACCGGCGCCCCCGATATCTTCGTTTAATTTGTTTAAATCCATCTTAAATCCCCATGCTTCTGAAAGCAGGGACTTAATTTCGTTGTTTTTCCAATCTTTTGTTGACATTTGCTTTAATTCTCCTTTTTGTAAATGTTCAAAATAAATAGTATTTTTTATGCCATCTTCCCAATCTCGGAAGCACATATTGCCCTTTTCATAGGCTTCTCTTTCCATTTCTCTTAAATGTTCGTCATTTTGAGCGTATCCTTCCCCCATTTCACCGCAATCCTCGAAATCTCCACGCTCATATTGAGTGTGGTGGACTAATTCGTGCGCTAAAGAGCGCATAACGTCCTTTACATGTCGGCCAGTGGTGTATAAAGTCACCGAAACGTTGTTTGGGTCGTAAAATGCCGTCTTTCCAAGCGGATTTTCGGCATTTTGGGCGTCTCCCTTTAAAAAAAGGCGCGGTGGGCTCTTAAAACCCAAGTTTTCTTGCGCAAATGGCAAAAATTGCTTAATTAAGGGCGAAATCACATCGATCATGATTAAAATACCTCTTTTTCTTCGGAAGGATACCAAATATACTCTAAATAGTTCCCAAATGGGTCTTTTGCGTAAATTCCAACACTTCCATCCCGATGTTTGCATACTTCGCCTTCTTCGAGGGGTAAATCTTCATATTTTTCCACTAAAATCCCAATATGTGCATAGTTGTAGTGCTTTCTATCGATAAGGGCTAAAATAGTGTTATTTAACTCTAATCTGACGTATTTGGAGTCCCTATATTCAACAGAAGCAGATAATTTTTTCATATACCACTCTGCGGCCGCGCTTATATCGTCAACTAGGATGGCAATATGATCAATTTGTGACTTCATTGGATAATTTGTTTTTCTTTTATAGGAGAAACGAGCCGTAAACTAACAGTAAAAAACTCTAACTCTGTTCTTTGGTCCTGGATAGGTATAACTTTTGATACTGACACTAAACGATTGGATTTTATCTCATTTTTAATAGAAGAAATGATGCCATAATGCTCTTCCCACTCTTCTTTAAGACTATTCCATTTTGACCATTGCACTAAGTCTCCAATATTTAACGATTTAGCTAGCCTTTCGCCAAAAGAATCTTTCTTTTCCATAGTAAAATCACCTACTCACTATTATACTAAGTAGTGCGCTATTGACATGTCTAAAATATGGTTGTCTTTTTTTCAAATTTAGTGGAAATTAAAATAGCTAAAAGAGTTATAACACAAAATTCATAACCCCATATACCATAACACACCCACGTTCCTATTAATAATATGATAGTTTTCCAAAATTTATCAAAACTAAATAACATATTTGTCCTATTTTATCAACTGTTGATGAACTTTAGGTCACTCCGGTGACCATCCACCCATTTATGCCATCACAAACTAAAGTGATGCATTGTTTATTTACACTTATAACAAAAGTCGCATTATGATCAATGGTATCGGAGCCATTTCCTTGAATCGTGATGTTATTAGTAGACGCTGCTTGCGTTTGATCCTTAATAACTACCACTTGTCCGTGATTATTGGTTTTAGAGGGAAGGGTGAGTGTGATAGCTGAATTATGAATACATCGCAAAAGATAATCAGTGGTGAGGATATCACTTGTAGAGTTAACATCTCTCACTTTTCGATAGACACCTCCAAAAGTTTTCGTCTCTCCATTAACTTCCAGTGTATAATCTGGAGTAGTTGTCTCGATACCCACTCTGCTTCCGGAAACCACAAGAGTTGTTGAACCACTTGTCACCAAACCAATATAGTCATCTTCAAAATCGATTGCTGTATTACGTTCCGGATCATCGACTGCTTTAATATCGCCCTGAAATGTGATGCCTTTTGAATATTTATATGCCATTTTTGTTTCCTCTTAAAATTCAATAAATTTGGATATCCATACAGAAAAAGCCATAAAAAACTGCACAACCATGAACACTGTAATGGCTTTTGTTTTAAAGATTTTTAAATCTTCCAAGTCAGCCAAGGCCGACCTAAATTGTGTGGGAGATGCAACGTCATCGATGCGCTCTTTCCAAACTTTCAGATCTTGTACCCTATCTTCTTTAGCTTTTAGTGCACTTAGTTGATCTTTGATGTCATGAAATTCGTCTCGCAACCCTTCGATGCTTTTAGCTAGTCCTTCTAATTGTTGCAAGACTATACGTGAATAATTTTCCCAACCACTTTGGTTATGAGGCATATGCTTGGCTCCTGGTTCATACGACTATAATTAGTCTATGGTGCCTTGAATCTGGCATGTTTTTTTTCCATTAAGTTGTTTTGCATACTTTCTTCTTGCCTTATCCCCAAGAGGTATCGCTTCTCCGTCACCATCTACACGCACAAAAACAATTTTAGTAGTGCAGGCTATCACTTGAGAGCCGTTATACACCGAGTGCCTGCGAGCTTCTAATCTTAAAGTAATAGAAGTGGTTCCTACGCGCACAACTTCTCCATATATTTTAATTACATGGCCCACGCGAATAGGTTTCTTGAAGCACGTTTCCCCCATTCTCACTGTCACCATACGGGGAGTATCACAGCATTGACCAGCGTACGCGCCGCCGGCTTCATCAAGCCACGAAAGCATTACACCCCCGAAGAGGTTACCGTGAACCCCTACATCTTTACCCTTGCATATATGTGTCGAGATCAATTCCATGTTGACTTCCGGCAGGGAAATGTTCGAGACACCCGGCAAAGATAGACAACTTCATCCCGCCTTCGGTTAAGACTCGATCTAGATTTTTGAATGGACCAATGTTTCCCGAATTTTCTTTTTTCTTTATCCATAAAATTTCCCAACCCCATGAGGATTTTCCTTGTGGCAAGTGCGCCATATATTCTAATTTTGTAACTGGATTTAAGACTCGAGATCTTTTTACTAAAATTCCAACTTCTTTATAAACCCGATCAACTATCAAATCACCTTTTGAGAATTGGATGTAATCATACGCCTTGTCCATGCATAAGCGCTCCCTTCTAAAGTAAGTAGGGGGCAATTATTTAAAGTTCGCTTTCCATCGTTTAACAAAGAATTTGTCATCTTTAGAACTATAACGACTTATATTCTCTTGTATTTGGTTTTCTTTCATAACCTGTTGTATGCTAAGAATAAGCGCATCTCGCAAATAATCTTCATCGTCGGTATCTGCATTTTCCCACAACTGCGTAAATACTTCAACCATTTCTTCCGGATCGTCTTCGGTTAATAAGAAGTAAGGTCGGTATTCTATTTCCCATTCGTCTACATTGGTGGCATATCCTTTGCCTCCTATTTGTAACCAATATTCTGTTCCTACTTCTTCCATCAAGGGGCTTAGGATATCTTTTCTAAAGGCGAGCCTCAACTCACGAGATTCTAAAATCTTTAACATCTGATCTCGATTAATATTTTCTCCAAAGTTAAAAACGATCTCATCCCATGGAATGTCTATTCTGGCTTCTGCTCTTAATTCATAAGTGGTATCATAATCACCATCAGCTTCAACATCCCACTCTGACGTCATAATCTGCCCATCATGGACTTCTCGTGCTAATTGGAGAAACTTTCCGCCTTTCATCCACCCGTTGCGCTTCGCAATCAGTCCTACTATCTCTTTAATTCGATCATAGCTATCGTCAATTCCATCTACTGCTTGACACCACTCTTCATATACGGTGGGATCCATTGCTGTGGCTCCATGTTCCCACGTATCCTCATTTGGCTCGATCGCAAAGAAGAACCCAAATTTATCATTTCCTATTTTCTGAAAACTAGAAGGATAGTCGGCATTTAACCATGGCATATACCCATACTCTCTTGCCTCATCTAGTAAATAAGACACGTCTCTTGCGTTCGGCCACTTCTCCCAGGCGCCTTCCTCCCATGTGATATACATCGTTCCTTTAACTTCTATGTATATTCCTCCGTCATAATCCTCTTCAATATCAAACCCGACTTTACATGCTTGCATGCGATGATTATATAAATCGGTGAACTCTTCACAATCTCGCTCCCACGCGTCCCGCATGCCGGCCAGCAGATTAAGATCTAATTCATCTTCGGTTTCGGTGTTCTGTCCCATTCTTCCCTCTGTCTTTGTATCGGGGGGAAACAGATCCATCACCAAATTATTAGCTTGATTATCTTCATAAGAACCGCCATATTTCACAAACCTATCAAGGTCGACCTTACCGTCTTCTCGCGGAGCATTCTTAATCTGTTCTTGTTGGTTTTCCGTAGCCCATCTAACGACAGTCTTTCTAAAATCTTCAAATTTCTGTCCGTATACGCGCGCCTCCGGTACAGCTAAATCAGTACCGGGCGTCGACGCTTGCGTCCACTCCCACTTCGACATCCCAGGTGGTTTTCCCACTTCCTGGGCCGGGGGGTTTTTAATTAACCACAGGGAAGCTTTTTCTATCAACTCGGCGTCGGCAACATCCAACCATTCCGCATCGTCATCGGTAAAATCTTTTACGGTGTGATGCCAGTCTATCATCTCGTCGTCAGTCAGTTTCCAGAGATATAGAGCAACCTCCATAGCAGTCCATTTCCTATCGAATTTCAGGATGTCTCCCATCCTGTCCGTGCCGTCCTTTTTAAGATAAAACTTTTTTCTATCCAAAGCTTTATCGTATGTTTTTTCTCCGAGATCTGGTTCCTCTGACTTGTTCCAATACCGCACTTGGCGCAATCTTACACGTGACAGAGGCGCAATGCGCCCTTCATCTCTTTTCTCGTCCCAGAACACCTCTTCAGTCTGAAAATCTTCGTCATTTTGAATCTCTTCCAGGCTTTTGCCATCATATTCGTTAAACAAATCTTCTGTTTTGACAATATATGCGATTGCGCCGTGTCCTTGAGCTTCTGCCACAGCGCATTTATAATATTCTGCTTGTCCGCCGCGCGATGGTGGGGAGTGGCATGATTGAATGTTGTCAAAATCTGCCATTCTAAGGACATCAATCGGGCTTCTGGTTACAATTATTGAATAATTATTGTTTTTGCCGGCATTTGCATCACCCTTGAACAGTTGGGCTCCCGTTAGTTCCCAAAATCGTGCAAATTTTTGTGCGACTTGAGGTCTCTCTAAAACGTATTTTAGTGCATCTGTATTTCCTACTATATTATATAATGCATTATGTAGCCGTTGTGCTTGATTTTCTTCCTCGGCAGTGAGTGGTCCTTTGGGGTGTCCCAAAACGGGATTTCGTCTTTGTACAAATTCTTTATATTTGGGTACCAAGCCGGCGATTTTATTAAGAACTTTACCAATTTTCATGGTCTCTAATGATCTTTTAGGTGAACCTTGTCCCGGAACAGGGGAAGCTTCATTATACTCTCTCTCAGTTTTGTAAATTGGCCTATCTCGTGATACTTTTCCGGTTGAAAAGTCAGGATTCCACTTCCAACCGAGTTCTTGACCCTTTGGCCCCTCGCCTTGGTACAATTTATCCCAAAATGTGATAAATCTACCAATGTCGCTGTCCGTATTGAGAGCATTAAATGGTAAAATCAACCTCATATTGCCTTGAAAAAGGTTATTAAAGGGCATTTCGTCTGGATCGAGGCTGGACAAAACATCCTCAATGTGCTCGACTTCATCGTCGGTAAGTTCGCGAAGGAGTTCTTCATCGATTTTTCCATATATATCCGTATTTTCGACGATTAAGGGGGTATTTGTAGACTTTGTATCATTTTCTCTAACAAAATTAAACCAAGTTTTATGAAAATCAGTCATTATCTACCGCCTTTAATGCTTTATCTAGTAAATAGTCGTCTATTTCTGTATTATCCATGGATAAAATCTCTTCTTTTGTGGCCCACCGCAAATCATCGTGCTCTAAAATTCCCGTAACCGGGTTTGGTACGATTTTTGCTTCTCCGGTATATTTTTGAGTAATAAAAAAATACCGTGTAACATGTAAATCTTTAGTAGGATCTTCAAAAGCCGGCCTTGAAAAACTCTGTACAGCAAAATACGTTAAATCAGATACGTTGGCGTGTACATTCGCCTCTTCTTCTAACTCCCGCGCCGCGCCGGCTTCTATAGATTCATCGGTATCATCAATATGTCCACCGGGCCACTCCCAATATCCAGGGTGGAGCTTGTCGGTTTTGGACCGTTTAACCATAAGAAACTTGCCCTCTTCGTTTAAACACGCCACAATCCCTGCGACGACTTTGGGGTTTTTAGTTTCTTTTATAAATTTATCCCAATCTTTCATCTTTTACTCACAATTTTTAACTTTTTTGATATAATTGTCACAAATTATTCGAAATGGCACTTCCATATCTAGGTTTTGTATCGGAGAAACCCACACAATACTTTCATTTACTTGCGTTTGGGGAAATCTTTCTACATCGACAGCCCACAATACCCCTATTATTTCACCTTTATTTGTATACACCACCGCACCCGAGGAACCGAACCACCCAAACACATTTAAAATGATTTGGTATCCAATGTTTGGCATTTTTTCATATCCCGCAACGCGTCCTCGAAAAGTCAGCAAATTATGCCAAGAAGGGAATCCAGAATAGGTAATAGGGGTTCCAACGCGAGGAATTTCCTTAACCGGGTTCCATTTTAAAGGCTGTGTATGGGAAAATCTTTCACTTTTAGGCAAAAAAAGCACAGCAAAGTCATATTGTTCATCAAAATAAATTAATGATGCCACTTTTGTTTCGTTAATTCCTACTATGTGCACCGGCATGCCAAAATAAGCACGTTTTTTGTCGATAACGTGATTGGCAGTGATGATAAATTGAGACCCTTTATATTTTATTAAAGATCCCGAACCGTGGCCCTTCCCTACCATAACTTTTACAGCAGCCATACGGACCTTTTTTTCCGTTTTGGTCATCGAAGAACTGACCGGCTCTGTTGTTATAGTGTTATCATTAGCTTCGCCCCCGGCATATGCTGAGGTGGCGAACAACAAACTGAAGAATAGAAATAAACTGTGCATAATATAATTGAATCCTCTTATTTTTTAGGTAAAAAGATGAAAGAGATAAGCATTATATTACATAGTGCCAATATTTTGGTTTCGGTGTGTTCATTTGCCCAGCTAAAACCCAACAAAGCTAGATTAAGAAATATAGCGAAAACACATATAGCCACTATCGAATCTTTTAACATTTCATCCTTTTTTATAAATAGAGGACACGAGAGTTAAATAACTTGGCCAGTGAAATTCGATGTTGTGGCTGTTAAGCATGTAGATAGCGATTTGGGGCATAAATGCGTTTATTTTTGACTTTCGTCGGGGATCTTGGACCACAATGCCGTAAATATACTTCTGCTCACCCCCAAATCCGACTTCTTCTATTAATATCTGATTGCTGGTGATTTTTACTAAATCACCAACATTAAAATCAGCACTATTTAAAGTTCGTTTATCTGTTGATTCATCCATTCGTGGGCGTCTTCGTATGTTTTTTGTCCCGGGCAGATACTTTGTAGAATCTTGGTAGTGCCGGCCTGAACCACACACCACTGCCATTGCCAGTTAGTATCACCAGAAAACAATAAGATACACTCCATTTGAGTTGTATTAAATTCTTTCGTATTTATATACTTCGAAAACACCTTATAACGCAACTTTTTCTTTTTATTTTCCATATTTTCCTTTGGCTCAATATCTTGAGGGAGATCGGATCTTAAAATTGAAAATTTGTTCTGTTTTATTTTGGAACCAAACTCTTGTACTAGGATCTTTTTGATATTACGATCGAAAAAATCATCGGACATTTCGTCTATTGAGCAGTTGAAATCATATAGCGGGGCCTTCGCCCTCTTACCGTTATTAAATATTTTATAAACGTTCCATTTATACATCATGAATTTTTCCTTTTGGGTGTGTGTGTTTGTAATGTTCAATGTTTCCTAAAAATATAGCCATTCGTAAGCCTTCTTCTTCTAATAGAGAGTTTAAAAAAGTAGTAGCAAACATCGGCTTCGTTCTGTCTACATTTTTAATCCAATTTACTTTCCAAAAAAACATATCCGAATTTAACCCCGGAGGAATATATTCAGAAGGATAGTTGTGGCATTTTTCTACTAATATTCCAACATCTCCAGTTGTTCGTTGAATAATAATATCACCCGCTCGAAGGACGATATCTGCTAACTCTTCTTCAAGGCTCACTTTTAGAGCCCTTTGGTTCATAATCACTGAGTAACTCAAACTCCCCTTGTGATATGAGAGTGCCTAAACCCAGTTCGGTATAAGCACCCTTTCGTCCTTTCTTGGTGAGTTCTGTTTTTGAACCAGCCCATAATATCTCCCAAGCCCAAATTGGTGGTACATCATCAATATCATCATTTGCATAATAAGATAAATATTCAGCAAACACATCATAGCGCTCCACCAACAAGCCAATTTCTTTGGTTAGCGTATCAATTATCACATCTCCGACTTTGAAATTGTAGTTTATAGACACACCTTAAATAGTGTGGTGCGCCTTCAGAGTCTAAGCCATCGCTGTTTGGACTCAAAACATGTTTTTATTTGCGGTACCGTAAGATCCTGCAAGTCTTCTAAGGTGCAATAATTGTCTGGATTATAATGATCGAGATAATGACGACTTTCTGGGATAACAGGGACATACACACGCGGCATTAAGAGTTGCGGCGTAGTGTGGATACCATTATATCTTGCCGTGTTGTCATGAGTATTAAAAATCGAAGACTTCTCGGCGGCGATGCCTGTGGATATTAATCCAAAAAATACAAAAATAATAAGATATTGAATTATTTTCATGAAAATCCCCCCTCTTTGTTAGTCCTATAAGTAGTCTAAATTACTTTATAATGCCCATAATTATTAACAACCATCCAACTAGTTTTTCCGCTTTTGGGCCACCACACTTGCATGCCTTTTGTTCGGCTATCAATAGACTTTACAAGCCCTACTCCACGACGTTGTTGGGAGAGATCTTTAATCCATTTCCCGGTGGCTGCTTGGGGATAAATATTAGTAAAAGGGTCCACTGTGGGTTCTTGTGGCATATTACACCTTGATTCGGTCAATTATATATGGATGATGGAGAGACAAATCTTTATAAAGCTTCTTAATGACTTTTTTGGCAATTTCGCCAATATCTTCTTTCGTTTTTTTGTCTTTCATTGTTTTTTCAAGCTCGTCTTTGACGGCTTTGGCAACTTCTTTGTCGAGAGCCTTATTAATCATAGTTTTAATCTCGGACTTATCCGTTTTGGTAAGTTCTTCGTTAATAAGCGCTACGATTTGTTGTTTAGAGAGGTTCATTTTGATAGTTTAGCTAGCTCTTCTTTAATCATCTGTTTTTTGTAATCAACGAGTGTTTGTGCAATAATGTTTGCGTCTTCCGGATCGCTACTCATTATCTGCTTATAACATTTTCTTAAATAACCCATCGACGGTTCATCACCGGCGCCATCTACTTTATGTTTATGTTTACATCGTTCATAAGCAGCTTGATAACTTCCCGCCAAATCACCGCCTTTTGCCCCAGCAGCCATGGTTCTACCTAAGCTTCCCACGGTGTTGCCTAAATCTGAGAAAAAGCCCTCTTTGACCATGGTGGTTAATTCTTCTCCAATCATCCGCTCGATATTTTCCTGGTACTGCCAATCACCTAACGCAGTATACTCATCTTTAATAGCGGGATGGTCTGTTATTTGGCTAGCATAGTCTTCAATGGTTTTTGGACAGTGTGTATTAACTAACATTATGTCCTCATCGCTCATGCCTGCGGTAACATCCAGCTTTCCTCGATGCTTCATGACGATAGCTAGAGGGTCCCATTTATTGTGAGCTTCTTTGATATTCTTACTATATCGAGCAATCACTTCTTCCGGGCTAGCAGTAGACAAGAAGTCTTCTTCTTCGTAGTCATACCCATCTTCTTCCTCATCGTCGGGAGCTTCGGGAGATCCAATCATATCGAGCATACCATGGATATCTTCGGCAGACAAATCATACATATCCATAAAGTCTTGGAACTCTCCGAACACTTCTTTCCAATGTCCTTCGGAGATTACTTGGTTTTCTTCATCGATAACTTCTTGAATAAGTTGTTGAAGTTGAGATGGCGAGATTTTCATTTGTTATTTTATCCTATTTGCAGTAAGCGCCTTGTGCACTTCTTCTTTAACTATTTTTTCCAGTTCTTCCTTAAAACCCTTTCCCTTAAAAAATGAACCAAGCTTTTGGCCAATGCCGCGTTCTTCGGGTTCAACTTCCGGAAGACCTTTCATTTTAGCCCATTTTTTCATGTGGTTGTGATCGATTGGGTGTGTGAAAGTTTTATACCCATAAGACTTAGCTCCGCCGCCATCAAGTCGCAAATCCTTTGCAATAACTGTTGCCCAACGTCCAAGATTTTTTTCATCTTGGGCAGCTTCATCCGGGTAATATTTAGCTAAAGCATTTCGAAATTCCTCAGCGTTTTTTTCTTGTCGACGCTGCGCGGCCGCTTGGTTTTTTTCTCCCTGGTCTCTCATCTTTCTTGCTTTTTTCTCAGCTTCGCGTTCGGCATCGGTGGGGGCGTATTTTTGAAATTGCCGGGTTAGCTGCGCATCTTTGGCATCCGATGCGGCTTGCTTTTTGCGTAATGTGTCTCTAGTATCATGGCCATGTCTTTCTGCACCAGACATTTTATCGCGTCGTGTTGCATATGGACGATCGTCTTCCTCTTCCCCCCACTCATAGCCTTCGAGGGTTTTCTCAACTTCTTCTTTAATAAGTTCCCTAAGTTGGTGTTTTGAAATGCGCATAATATATCTCCTAAAATGTGGCGTTACCAGTAAATAGTTTCGAATATTTTTGCCGTATTTTTTAACCGGTAAAATTTTTTTTCTATATTATAATATAACACCAAACGCAGAACAATGCAACCACATTAACAATTATTTTACATGCTGTGTGCGTATCTTGATCTCTGGGACGTCTGCGTACTTATCCTTAAGCGCAGCCACAGCATCCACATTCTTTTGAGAGTCATCGGTAAAATATACTCGCTTAAAGCCCTGTTGGATTTGGTTGTCTATCCATGCGGATTTGGCAAACGGGTCGCTATCGCCCAAAGTCACAATCTCAATGGCACTAGGGTCATAGCCCATCTGAGAAATAAAGTCTTCTATTGCAGGTTTGGCGTTTGAAGCCCGCGCAGTAAGTATAACGACCTTTCTGCCAACCATCCCGGCATCTAAGACGCGCCTGAAAACTTTAGTAACATGAGGGATCTCTCGCGGATTAATTAACTCCCCACCAAATTGGGAAAAGTCAAAGTCTTCGGTTCCATCCGGTTCATAAACAGCATATTCCCCGGGCGTTAAATACGTTGTAGGCTCGTTTGGCCGCGTTACTCCTATCATCCCATCGGTTTGTACTAAAGTGTCGTCAAAATCGAATACGCGGAGCTTATTCTCCACCATGTAATTCTTCGAATTTCTTACGCCCCCTCGCTGCGCTTCGAGTACGTCTGTTTCTTCTGGCTCGATAGGGAGCTTATCGATAATGTTTCCTTTAAGTTTCCCCATATTTGCTAATTGGGTCAAAAAGATAGGCGGCTTTGAATAAGTTTGGTTTAATGCCTCTCTGTCCGCCGGGGACCAATTTGGCATTTTTTTTCTATAGACATGGTCTTTTGGGCCGTCGAGCCCACATGCTTTCCAATCCAGCGGCGCTTTATCTAAATCTGCTCTTTTTTCATTATAATACCGCCACACGTTCATAGCCGCCGGCGAAGGTCCTTTTGATGGCGCCACCCGGGTACCCATTAGTGTACCCACTTCGATCAACAAATCGTACGCCAACGGACCTATCTTGCTTTGGTCCGGGTTATCTAGATATGCATGTGCAGAAAGCGCTTGGTCCGGACAGCCTTCACTTGAATCAATCCAAAAACGGCCGGTATTTTGGCCGCTTGGGTCAACAATGCTAACGCTAGCATCGTCATCATCGACCCAAATCTCAAAAACAATATCGCCAAGTTCTTCGAGTCCACCTGCACCCATTCCAAGCGCTGCTTCTTGAACGAATTCTCGCCAATTTTCCATTATAAGTTTCATTTGTTATCACCGTCACCTGTCAATAAATAGTAAAACACGTTCATGAAACACGCCACCATTATCGAACCAAAAAACATGATGATTAGCAAATCGGCGGTGTTGCTAACAAGATCATGCATGCATCCTATTTCCTTGACTTCTGTCTGAGGTAGGTCTTTATGTCTTCAAGGTCGTCTGTTATAATTTGTTCCGTATCGCCGTCGATGGTAATATCAAAAATAAAATCATGACCCCACTCACTGTTCGGATCTGGTTGTACGTCAATCTCTAGCGTAGGGATGAAGGGGGTATAAGCGTCAACAAAGCTATTCTTGAACGTTTGCGCTAGTTCTTCCTCGTCAGACGGTTCCTCTTCATCATATGAGGAATCGAAAGCTTTACTCACGGTAATCTGATATCGGTCTTCCAGGTACCTGACGGTAACATCCCATTCCTTCCCTATCAATCGTATAAGTTCCTGAGCCTCCGCATCTTTTTTCGCCCTTTCTTCTTGTTGCTTTTTCTGTCTGGCAATGTGCGCTTTCTCTTTTCCGGAAATCTCATCAAGATCTTCCTTAAACTTGTTCCAATTTTCAAATAGCTTTTTCATAGTAATGCTCCAATAGTGTAAATAGCTGTTCCGAAAACAAAAATCTCAGAATTTTTCAGCGGTATTGAAAACGGGTCTAGCTCGCCTCGCGCGACCGCGCAATTACGTGGGACATAGTTCCCGGTAGGGGGGAGGGGGGTGCCACCACTTGCGTTTATTTATGTTACGCGAAACACCGAAACACGCTAACTGTAAGGCTCTGAAACATTATTGTTTTGCATGTGTTTGTATACAGCGTAGTAAACGCAAGCAGACATGAGCGCAATTGTTATTACGTGTCCTGGTATTTGTTTAAGTTTATTAAGTTTAACTCTCATATGTTTTACTCTCTTTAAGCGAAGGGTTAACAAAACGCAGCGCAGTCAAGCGTTTAGATTTTCCCGGTGATGTACCTAACAATAAATAGTTTAGTACGAAACAAACAAATCACAACCATGTTTTGGCTGCGGTTGCGTGTGGTTGTGGTGGTTGTTGCGGCCGCCGCGTCTGCCACAGGGCAGAACAAAACAGACGGTTACGTTCGGTGTGCTGCGAGCATGTATACAGTTTCGGGGGAATGTGTTTTGCCGTGGGGGTACTAAGTCCAACACAAAAAACCGCAACTAACGCAAACATTATATAAAACATAACGTAATTGACTCACTCTTAGAACCACGCCGATCACTACCACCTGTATACACCTTATACATTATACTCAATTACTTATACACAAGAACAAACCATAGACTTTATGGTAAGGTAATGTTATACGCAATCCTCTATCTACTTTACTTAAACATATTAAAGTTATATTTTTGTTTACTCTCGGCGGTTTATCTATATGCACAACTATCCAGTATCCAACTTTCCAATGCGGAGGGGCGGCTTTCCCTGGTACGCATAACGCACCAACCTTATATTCATCCGTAATTAAGTTTACAATGTGTTCACAGTGTATGTAGCCATCGTTATCCACACAATAACTATTACCCAATGATTACAAAGTAATTGTCCATATCACATTGTGGTACAGTTATCTGTTTTTGAGTAATCAAGTTGTGTAACGTAATGAATACAGTATTTAAGTTTTCATCTCGCTTGATCTCGATAACAATCCAGTAACCCGCCCAGTAATCTACAAAGAACGGCGTGGGGATACATAGAGCACCAACTTGAAAGGTAACAGACACATGGTAATTACGTCCCTATGAAGCGAAGAACAGTTGGTAATCAATAATAAAGTAAATTAACAATGACCATAAGATGATGTCGGCACTTAACAACACCCTCGCCGTTCTGCCTTGCCAGTTGTTCATTCGTAGAATATTAAGCATATCGGCCATCGGTCCGATCTCTGTTTCGTTTCTTGTTTCGTTGACGTTTGTGTTCATTTGTATCACTCTCATTGTTTTGATTGTTATTAGTATCTATTGGTTTTATCTTCTTTGTCTTTGGTTGCGGCCGCCATGAACCGCCGTATATGTCAAGGATAATCGTCATCATACGCTCCTAACAGTGTTCGGAATGGCAAGAGGGGGCGTATTTGCAATATTGCAACTATAACGACCCCGGATCAAGGGATCACCTCTAAGTTACGCCAGTTTACCGATCCTTTCCATGTTCCGATCATAACTTCAACGAAACCACTGTAACAGCCGATTGTTTTTGTAACTATCCCGACTCTATTGTTCCACTGAGAATCTTCGTCGCGGCCTTTCATTCTCACAAGATCACCTATCTTGAATTGTGATTGATTATAGTTCATTTTATTATCTCCAAGTCTTGCCCCAACAATCGGATGGTTCGACCGTTACACTTTCCACCCATCAATCGAATCTCACATAGCATATATGGAATCCTCTCCCCTGGCTGAATGGCGCGGGTGATAATCCCAACCGAACCCATAGGAACACCAATAGATGAACGAGTGATTTTAACGAGTGTACCGGCTTTCATTTTTTTACTACTCTCTTCATGTATTTTAACAATCCCCTATCAATGATAGTGCGCGAAGATCGTCCGGTCACCATAACTTTGTGGTTTTGGATAACCATGCCATCGTCACGGGTGAGAAAATTTTTACCGAGGTAAAGCGCGGTTTTGTGGTTCAAATCACACCCACTGTATACATACCCAAACTTTACTAAGTCACCCGCTTTCATCGTTGTTTATTCCATGCGTAAAGGGCCAGCGCACAAGATAACGCCGAGATAGTTAGCAATGTGTATACTCCGATCATGCTTCACCCGGTGTAAATGGTCCGTTTTCGATTGTCATTATGATCATTTCCCATAACATGTTTAACTCTGTTTCGGGTGTTGATCCTTCTATACGTGCCTTCTCCAATGACTTTAAGCTATCACTCAACGCAAGGGAAAAGGCTAACATGCCCCCTAACTTCATCGCTTGATTGATGCGTGTCTCTTTACGTTTTGTCTTTTCGTTCATGTTCTCGAATAAATAGTTCATCGTTTTGCCTTTCGGGTACGGTGTTTTTTGATATGTCTCTCTTCTATGTGGATTAACTCAGCCGATCCAACCGGAAGCAGTTGGTATATTTTCGCGCCTTTGCAAGCGTTACGGATGGGTAGGTCATTCTTGATAACAAGATAGTCTTGACCCTTGCGAAGACGACGATATTGGTTGCTCCTTATTGTCACCATCGATCCAACCGGATAAAGCGGATCAGCAAAATGCGCGGTTAGCACCTTTTGAGCGTACTTGTTCTTTACAATCTTATTATATAGATCAATCGAAGGCACCAATGTCGGATCGGCTTCATAAGCAGCAACGGCACGTTTATAGTATGGGGTGGGCTTGTAATACTCCAAACACACTTCATAACGGTCACGCATATCAGAATTGAAGCTCTGATCCCATAAACTAACCGCTTCCAGGGCTTCATCGCTATAACGACCTTCGATTTTTTCAAGGATCTCCAATTGGCGAGGACTAAGGGATCGGTCATTTCGTGCCTGATCGAGCAGACTTTCAGAAAACCCGGCATCCCACGAAGAACCATCAGCGATACGCCCACGGAGGCGCGTTAAACGCTTGATAATGGGTGATACGCGCCCGGTGCGCTCTTTGATAGCCTCTGGGGTGTTCTTCGCTTCCAGGGTGCTTACAAGGCGACTCTGACCGCTTGAAAGACGCTTAGTTCTGGCGTACTGACGAAGGAGATCGGCAGCGGTTTCACGATCACGCTTAGACGCGCCATCGGTATCAATGATCGTCTGCAAGCGATGTGCAAATGTGACTCTCATGCTATACCTCTCTTTTCTTTTGACTCTGCGATGATGGTACGCGACCATTCGGTGTTGAATTCGGCGGCGTATTTATCACGAAGCACTAACAGCTTTTCACCGTCTTTAACTTCGTTCTTCAACTTGTAGCCGGGGATCATGAAGTCGGTGCCGATAGGCATAAACCCAGCGAAAACCTCACAAACCGCATAAGGTACGGACTTCCAGCGTTTTTTGTTCTCGCCGGTCTTCTTATCCTTCCACCTGCGGAAAAACTTGCGAAACCGAACATCTACGACACGCGCCTGAGTGATGCCACCAGCGCGAAGGATTACTATATCGTCTTTATGTAAATAAGCCATTGTATCCCCTATCGATCACAGCAAGAAGGATGCGACCAGTTATCACACTGCCATTCAGATATATCGCCATTTTTACACAGCATATCGGTCCAATTGTTCCATTCTTCTGAACGGGCTACATAGTCAGGTTCGCCATCTTGCTCGAACTGTTCTTGAATATGGGGCAACACCTCATCTTCAAACGTTCTACACGCATCTTCCCAAAGTATTACAAAATCTAAGTTATTCAATTTTACACTCCTATTCTTTGTGTATATATAATGTATCCCGTTGAAGGGGGTTTGTCCAGCTTATTCGTGTCAAGAGAATGTCAAAACTCTGGATGATAATGGTGTTCCCAAACCAAATAGCCCACTGCGAACACAATGCAAGGCCAAAAGTAGGTAGCCATCTTTAAGAAGGTGGCGATAGTCACCTGAGAATAGAATATAAGATCCATTTTAAGCACTCCGTATTATTTCGATCCACATATCATGGAATTTCATTATCTTGCCATTTGTAAACTGAACAAGCCAAACATCAGTTGGCTGTTTGGTGGTGTCCATGTAATCAATTATCGCCTCTACTCTTTGCACTACAATGCCCATTCGGGAGGGTGGAATCCCCTCCTGATCGACTTTGGTGGAGACTTTAACCAGATCACCGGGTTTCATCACTGTCCTCATCTTCTACCGGATCAAACACCCAATATTCCGCACTTAGATCATCTAACGATCCTGTTACATAGGACATTTCACCGCTTGGAATGTGGAACGTCTGGAAACGCGGTTCCATATCATCAATCAGATCCATCAGAATCTCTCGGAGGCGATCTACATCTTCCACCAGACGATCCTGTTTTTCAGACTCTATAATCTTCTTCCACTTATGGAAGTCGTACACATTTCCACCATCTTCGGACATTAGAACGGCAACCTTTCATTTTTCAGTGGTGATGTAGCCCAAACTAACGGGTGCATCACAAGCCCGCCAGAGCGCGATATAAGGCGTTTGGCAAGTCCAACGTGTGTTGATGTGGTTTGCGAGTGAAAAGACCCGCCACGCGCCGTATAATCGCTTATGACGCATATACCCGCATCAGTTCGTTGACCGATCTTCAACCCGTAGCTGAATAATGATCCATCGCTGTATACTCGCAATGTTTTTTTGTGGTTTCTTATTCTCGGCTCACCGTCGATCCATCCCTGGATGACATTGGCGTTAGTTGCTGTTTTATGTTTTATGTTCATTATAGACTCCTTAGTCTACCGCAATAATGCGTTCATTGGTTTGAAAATATGGACGTTGAGCGTGGGCCTTTGTGGTCATCCACATGCGTTGACACGTCGAATTGATAGGCTTAGGGGCGCATAAGTCCGTTAAGATGATATGACCGTCAAATTTGTGTTCATTGACATACTTGGTAGGAGCGTTAAAACACGTTCCACCACACAAGACACGTTCAGTCTTTTTGGTTTGTCCCTTCTTCCACACGTATACCTTATCCAGAGCCACCTCAGTATCAAAAGGGATAACGGTAAACTCGGCAACTGCGGCCAGCTTATTTAACTCTGAAAAGAACGCTGCAAGCATCCCGTCATCTACTGAACCAGATTGATCAATAGAGATAGCTATTCGAGCATGCCGCCGCACTCGCTTGCCTGGATGAATCTTAGGAAAGCGTTTATTCAATCGTCTTGGAGTGGAAAAGCGATCAGCACGTTGCGAAGTCTTCACGAAGTAGCGGAGGACTTTACGCCAGTCAACCTTAGTCGCAATACGATCAATGATGTTTTGACGCATGGAAGACGATACCGATCCCCAATTACGGGCTTTTTCGGCTTCTTCTGCGGCTTTTTTGATAGCTTCCTTCAAACGTTCTTTGGCTATCTCTTGAATAGTGCCATCCGTATCGCCAAATTGATCATGATCATCGAAAGAATCCATACCACCAAACGGATCGCCATCACCGGGTTGTCCACTGCCATCACCGGGCTGACCTTCCCCCGGTTCTCCTTTACTCTTCTCTTTATTCTCTTCGCCCATCTTCTTCAATGCGGCAAGATACCATTCGTAACTTTTGCCAGCCGGGAGATCCTTAAATGGTCCTTCACCGGGCATACAACCCTTCATCGCCTCTTTACCGATCATGGGTCCAGGATCGGATTCACATGGAAGTTTACCGATCATTTCGGGCAAACCGTTGATCGCAAGATCCATCGCTATATTGTCAATGCGTTTAAGTCCATCGGAAGGTTTACGTCCGGTCACATGCTCAAAGATGATATGATAGAATTCGTGCATCAACACGCCTAACTTATGTTCATCTTTCAACTGAGCGAAGAACTCAGGATTGTAAAGCATTTCAAACTGTGCGCGATCAGGATTGACCCGAACGCCAGCGGTGGGAATTGAGGTGGTCGCGGTCTTATCGATCCGACGACTGAGAGCAGCGAAGAACGGTTCTCGCATGAGTAGCCGCGCAGTGTGCATATTAAGATTAAAAGGTTTGTCAGTCATTTATAAATACTCCTTTGACTCACTACTATTATAGCATATTCGATTAGGGTTTGCTGTCAGGAAAATGTCAAGTCTTGTCATGTGATGTTAAAACCTCATACCGGGCGATGATTTCCATATCATTAAACCACAGTTTTACGCCCCTTCCATAAAGTTGGTAACGGTAGCGTTCGCGTCCCACAGTCTCATAGTTGGTCATGTATTCGCGATCCATCACAAGACAAATCATTCCGTCCTTATTCCGGCGAAGGAGATCCCCCACTTCCAACCGCATAACGGTCGGCGGGGGGATCTTTCGGCGCGTAGCTCGCCAGGGTGCGCTCATTCTGAATTGCCGCCCAAGATTTCCACCAAGTGATCGCTTACAAGTGTACCGTTTGAAGTGGTAGCTTTGTGAAGAGAGATCACGTTGTCAATGTTATCAGTGTCACCGATCACAGTCCACAACTTCATAGCAACCTCAGAAGGAAGAGTCACGAAGTAGTTAGCAAGGTTCACAATTTGCTTAGGCTCTAAGGGCGCGGCAAACGTCTTAGAGGCTTCAAACTTCTCGATCATAGCCGAGTGGTCATTGATGCCCCACTTAGAGGTTTTGTCAAGATCACCCTTATCAAGAATATCCTCAATTGTGACCTGCCATTCGTACTTTTCAACGAAGTCGCGGCAAGCAACGGCGGCCTCAAAACCAAGGAAAGCGGTAGCAAGATTGAATAACATATCCATATCGCCATTCTCACCGAACACGCCGATAGGCGCAGCGGTATTATTGAAGCGTTCCCACGAACGGCGTGAAGGATAGACTTTGTTAGGCTCGAATTCTCCAACGTGTTCAAGGTGGTTGTGATTCTGGTTCACAAAATCCCAAACTACGCTATCGATCCGACCGTTGGCCCATTTGAGCCAATCTTCAACAGAAGGTTCAACGTCAAAGACGGTCCAGCGGTCAAGCTCGGCAGGGTCCATTTCTCCCACTTGGTATTGTGCGCCATTTTCACCACCATTCACAGCGGCGACGATCAGGGTGTCAGCATGAAGATGCCAACCGTTGATCTTGCGGCTATCGGTAAGCTCGAAAAGACCTTGACGGACTTCCATTGTGGCGCGATCAACTTCGTCAAGGAACAACAACACAGGCTGTTCACAAGCAGTCACAAGCCAATCGGGTGCGTTCCAAGTGGTAGCTTTGCGGCCATTGATAGAGGTATCGGCGGTGTCAGGAAGACCCAACAGATCACCCTCAGTCATTTGAGAGGCGCGGCGTTCGACCACGGGAAGACCGCGATGCTCTGCGATCTGGTATACTACTTGGGATTTACCCACGCCATGACGACCACGAACGAGGACGGGAAGGCGAGCGTCAAGGATATGAGGGGCTACTTTTGTAAAGGTTGCAAAATCTACTGTCATTTTTACTCCAAAGGGGAAAGGGGATAAGGTTTATCTCACTCTATAATTATACCATAATAATCGAAGAGTGTCAAGATTTATTTGTCAAGAGAATGTCAAAGGTGTTAAAAAGGTCACGCAGACTTCTCCATGGGCAAACCAAGTGCCATTCTTGCCCGATACAAAGGGTTATCGTGGTCTTGGTATTGTCGCCACTGGAAATCATAGTTGCGATGTGTCTTTAAGGGAAAATATGCCTTGATAGGTCCGGTGGTTTTGCCCTCCAACCATACGGCCGGTGGCTCAATGGCATGGTTTGACAACGTGACTTGACCTTGACTAACCGCTTGCTCAAGTTGAAGAAGGGACACTTGGCGATACCTATCTCTTTCGGGTATACGATCCGTCAAGGCTTTGAGGTGGATAATGCGCTCCCTGCTCACCTCTAACGTCCATGTGGTCTGATCCCACTGGAAAGCAGTCAGCATATAAGGAACTTTGATCCTTGTCCATTTGTCACCGATGTATGTGCTAATGTGCAGCACCACCAACGTACCTTTGTTTACTTTGTGCATCCGTAGCCTATCGGTATAATCACGGCGTATAAATTTGGTCGCTGTTTTCATTACTTCCATATCTTCATTCAATACGTCACAGGTGCGGCGAGTGTGTCCCATTTCCTGACAATAGGTACATTGACGATCCTTCATTCGTGCCGCCTTTGCAACTTTTTTGGTGACCTTTTGCCCAGTTTCGGGGTCTTTGCCGCTTCGCCCGATGTACTTAGAACGATAATTTTCAGCAGTTTTTTGAGAGCGTTCTGCTGAATCGACATAATGCGATCCCATTTCTCGATAATCCTTGGCCCTCTCATTATAGTGGAAGAACTCGCTTTTAAGTTGATCGGTAATCACGGGACAGGATCGTTTATTGTGTCCCTCCCGGTAACAATGGCGGCAATACATTCTTCGTCCTGACATAGTATAACTCCTTTTCTATATACAATTTATCTGGTTGGGGTGGGTTTGTCAACTTTTTTGTATGAGTCTTGACATTTTCTTGACTTATTCATAATCTTGTGGTCGGTACTTTTTTCGTGATAATCGACGTTCTTCCTTCTTTTTCCGGTTCTCCATCGCTCCCGCACTTTTTCGGTGGTGCGCTTTCACTGCGATCCAGTTGCGGCTTTTAAGTTTACGCTTTTGTGATACGTGATGTTGGCTATCATGTTTTTTCATTTTATTACCAGTCAATAGGGTCATTAAAGGGTTTCGTGTCTTCTTTTATGGGCTTCTTCTCTTCTTTTTTCGTGTCTTCTTTTTCATCTTTTGGTTTGTCTTTCATTTGTTCACCACCACCAACTGATCATCTTCTTCGATGGTAGTTGTATCACTATTCCATTTCACGGTTACATAGGTAACGCTGCGCGGAAAACCACCGTGAACGTGTTCAAAGTG
>Ga0080013_1000215_pt1 | contig 82777 bp, 71 predicted proteins | sample ETNvirenome_6_85_FD_69236 | JGI IMG/M metagenome (GOLD analysis project Ga0080013, IMG submission 69236) | Marine viral communities from the Pacific Ocean - ETNP_6_85 (SPADES assembly) (version 2) | ecosystem: Environmental > Aquatic > Marine > Oceanic | place: Pacific Ocean | collected 2013-06-19
GCTGAACCTTGAAGATGCGAGCCTACTGGCCAAAGCAATACAACACGCCCTCCGAGAATTGGAGGAAGGTGAAGATGACGACTAAAGAATGCGTGATATGTAATGCGGAGTTTGAGGCCAAAGGAAGAAGCCTTAATTGTAGTGGTGAATGCAGGCGTTTGTATGCGAATAAAAAGGCGAAAGAATATAGACTTAAAAATGGTGCTGAAATCAATGTTAAAAGGCTAATTCAAAGGGGGTCAAAGGCTAAACCCATGAGGGAATACCCACCCAAAACTTGCCTTCATTGTGATAAAACATTTCAACCAAGCAAATGTAATTGGAGAGTAGCAATTTATTGTAGCGTTGAATGTAAAACAGATATGAGGGTAAAGGAAGATAAGCGATTAAGAGCGAGTAAAAGACCTATAATTAAATGTCCGGTGTGTGGAATAACTGCTAAACCCAAAAAGTCAGATGGAACGACCTGCGGTAAGCGTGAATGTGTTGATGAGTGGTGGTTAAAAAAACGACAAAGGACAGATGACCCAAACACCCATAATGTTTTCCTTAACAGATTTAGAAGTTTATTGTTGAATTATTTGGAAAGGAAAGGGATAAGAAGGGAAAGCAGGGGGGAGAAAAGTGTGTTTGATTTATTAGATTATACTAAAGAGCAACTTCTAAAACACTTTGAATCACTATTCACAGATGATATAACTTGGGATAACTACGGTAAATATGGATGGAGTATAGAACATATAAGGCCACACGCTTCCTTTAACTATGACTCAACAGACCACCCCGACTTCAAGAAGTGTTGGGCATTGAATAACTTAGAACCGATGAAAGCAATAGAAAACAAAACCAAAGGCGACAAGTGGGATGGAGTAGTGAACGCATAATGGTAAGAACATATGATAGGACATGGGTTGAAATTGAGGAAATGCTTGAGAAGGCTATTGCATTACAGAAGAAGCATTTTGAATTGATGAAGGGCAAGGACGACCGCATATATCATATGCGTAATTACAAGGCACTTGAGGGCGTCATTAAAGCATTGAAGTGGGTACTGGGAGATAGCAATGTATCTCATCCATTAGAGTAGAGGAGGCGGAACAATGTTACTAGCAGAGGCCGCACACATCTCTGAAAATCTAAGGCGTTTGTATAGGAAAATGCAAACAGACAAACCTAACAAAGGTCTGTACTTCTCAGAAGTGATTGAGATACTAAGGACAGGTATTGATAATACCCATGACGATTATGAGATACTACTGGATATGTTCTACCCTAAGTATTCACGGTACCAAAGACAGTTCGCTACAATAGGATGGGCTAGAGAAAACATCTGTAAGTCATTATCTATATCCCCTCTAATATGGGATGAGGCATTGGTAGGCAAGCCTATCATACCTGTCCTCGCTATTGAGTCACCTGAGTTCGGAGGTGAAGGTATGACTGTCAAGCAGGCCCTCACCCTGATGCCACGAGTAGAGGAGTTAGGTTTCTTTCACATAGCCCGGATGATGAATGAGAAGGAGGCGGTTTTGTTTTGGTCAAGGGTCATGGACGAAACTGCTATGGTACCCATTGATAGATTCTTACAATGGGTATCTTACACTACTGGAGAAAACCCACAGAGTATAGTCAGCATCAGACGGATGCTTGAAACAAGAGGGCCCGCTGAGATTATGGTAAGGCTGCGTCATGCTGAGAAAATTAACATAGACCCTAAGGTCATGCAACCCGGACAAGCATTCATGGGTCCAATCTATCGCTCTTGGAATAAGACTACTGCACCCGCTGAAATATACGCTGAGACTATCAGTAAGCCCCGTAGGTATTTGCACATAACTGAGTTCCCCGTAGGTACATACAAAGGGGTGCTATACAATAGAGATAGACAAGTCATGGGCAAAGTGACTGACCTGCCTATACAGGGGCACGAATGCATACTTGAGGTAGAGGCCGAGGTGAATATCGTTAAGTGCGTGACGGATATATATTCACTTGATGATGATTGGAACATACATAAGTTACCCTACAAGGACAGGGTTTCTTATCTCAGCCGCCTAGGTCTAACTAAACCTGTCAAGTTAGGTAAGTTCATGGAAGCGCATGAGGACTTAACCAATACGCTAGAATCCATAGAGGCCCATGAGCGACTGCGCCTAACCCTACCTGATGCATTCATGATAGGTGGCGAAGGTGGGTGGATGATTCTCAAGGACGCATTTCATATACATCTGTTAGTGAGTGCGGTTAAGCGTGACGAGGAGTTTAACACTCATATTAAGGTAGCCGCTATGGATGGGTACGAGATGTATCAAGTAGGCACAGTACAGATACCCATAGGCCCGGCCCAGCATATGCGCAATCGCTTAGCGAGGGATGGGTTGCTGGCGGGTACCAACTGGTTACCTGTAGACGAGTACGCAATCATAGTCATGGTAGAACTCAAGGATTTCTCGCTCAGTAACATGACGCTCAATAGTGGGGATGTACATTATGTAGACGATAATATGGGCTATAGCGATGTAAGCCAACTCACGGATTTAATAGAAATGGGCTACTGAACTAATCTTTTATATAGTAACTTAGAATAGAATAGAGGGATTCAAATGAATTGGAGAGAGAAATATAGACCTCGTAATATAGAGGAACTAGCGGGTTGCGCTGACTTCAAGTCTGCGTCTACCCAGTGGGACATAGATACATGTCCGACTAACATACTATTCGTAGGTCCACCCGGCACAGGTAAGACAAGTGCGGCTGGTGCACTGACTAGGGCATTGATGGGTGAGTTCTTTGACCCATGTAATTACATCATCACGAATGCCTCTGACGATAGAGGCATTGACTATGTACGCCAACTTAAGGGCTTCACCCGTCAAAAGGCACTGGGCGTAAGTAAGAAGGTATACCTACTGGATGAGGCAGACAACCTAACCTCTGCGGCACAGAAGGCGTTACGACAAGTCATGGAGGACAGTCATAGGTCAGCCATATTCATACTAGTGGCCAATGATATAGGCCCGTTGCACGCAGCGATTAGAGACAGGTGCGTCACTTTTTACTTCAAGGCCGTATCCGATGAGGATGCGTACAACCGCCTTAGTTATATTGCTAAAGAAGAAAACTTACCCGATGCATGGGCTGAGCAATATAGTATGCTCAACCGCCTTACTTCAGGTAGTCTTAGGCAATCCATTGATATTTTACAAGCACTTCCTCACGATGATAGTGCTCTTATGAATCACATTAGGAGGGATGGGAACACCCTCGGCAAAGCCGCACTGAACCTCATGGGTTCACAGTTCCCGCAGGTGACCGCCCTGTTAGTGAAATCACTAGAAAACGGCAACAATAGATTAGGAGTCATGAAAGGACTCCGTTATCGTGCAAAGACCCTTATGGAAAATGAGGACGATTGGCACAACTTTATGCTCACTTATGGCGAGTTCGTCATTTTGGCCACGCAATGGCCTGATGATGACTTGGCATTCGTTGAGTACTTTGTAGCAAAACTAAGAAAAAACATGGAGAAATAAATATGTCAGAAAATAATAAAGAATGGCCCGCATCTGTAATTGAAAGATTACAGGGTTATGCAGATAGAACCGGAATATCGGTAGACGAAGCGACAACCCACTTCACGAAGTGGCTAGGAGTAGAGTTTAGCGTGGATGACCCAAGTACCGAAGATGAATACCTACTCAAAGAGTGGGCAGAAATGTTCGGTATTGAAACCCGCAACTTAGGTGGCGGTGGCTCAAAGCGAGAAACGAGTGCATTCGTAGGAATGCTCGTAGGTATTGAGGATAGCAGCAGGGATATGAGAAAGAACGCAAGAGAAAAAGCAGTGAATATGTTTCGGAATAATCAAGACCGAGCAGTTGGTGAAAAGCACATCGGTATAGTATCCGCTAAGAACGGAGTATGGTGCGTCAATGGTACTGAAACAAATGAGAAAGTAGAAGGTAGTAAATTACCTTGGTTCGCATTTGAAGAAGGTGACTTGTTACTATGTTTACTGAACACCAACCAAGCGAGCAAGCAAGTAGGTAAGCCTATGGCCCCCACTAGTATTTCTCGTAACTTGTATTTACTCGGCTCCCCCCAAGGTGACAATAACATATCAATATGGAAAGTCAGTACCTCTGGTAAAAGCATGGATGCAGAGTATCGTTACCACGAACCCTGTGTGGTACAAGTGATACCACCTACTCAAGCAGGTAGAGACACAGTATATACCAACAAAGATTTCTGCGATACTATAGAATATACAGATAACTTCTTGCCTGAAAGTGAGCGAGTTCACTTAAAGCCGGAGCGATTTCTAATCAATGACGAGTTACATAACTCCTCGGTAGAATTGCACAATTTAGTAGACACACACGCTGACCGTAAGATTAAGTTACCAAGTGGTATAACTCTCAACCCTATGGTTATAGTTAAAGGCAATGTTAGTCGCCTAAACAAAGAATCTATGAGTAGCGAATATGATGTAACAGGGCGTACCTTCCGTATGTCCGTTACTAGTCTTGGCTTACAATCCCGTAGTGGCAGAGAAAGTCTGTTATCTGAAGTGACTGTATGGATTCCCGGTAAGTTATACGATGACCATCATCCATTTGAGTTCAACGATAATGGAACATGGAAACCATATGCCGAGAAAACCCCCGTCATTATATTTGGTCGGTTGAAATTAAGACCATACAATAACGAAATGTTACCAAGCATTACTGCACTGGGTATCTATACATTCCCTCGTACTGCAAGACCAGCAGCAGAGGGTGGCGACACCAGTCTTTCTCAATTCGGAGGTGAACAATAATGTCAGGATGGGGTACATTAGCGAACACACCATCTTCACCTCCTCCGGCTACGGAAGAAAAGGTGATTACAGAGGCGGCTACTGTTCCTACAGAGCCAACTACCTCCACGCAATTTATCAGCCGTTTCCCTAGTATTGAACAAGAGATGCAGAGTCAAACAGGCGTACCTGACATTGTACCTAGTACTGTATTCGCTGGAGTAGTAGGTCACGAAGGTACAGGTAAAACAGGTATAGTGATGGACGGTCATATGAACCGTTATACTAATGGTGAAATCATGATTGCGGCTGACTTTGATAATGGCGCATCTGCCTGTAAGCAGGCTCACTATAATGGTGATGACCGAATCAAAGTGTTTAGTCCTTGGGTCATGCAAATGGATGACCGTACTGCTTACAATTACTTACTTACATACCAAAGGGTGATGGATATTGGCAAGTATGCAGTTGAGTTTGCGAAGCGTCAGTATGAAGATGGATACTCAGGGCCACTACTCAAGACCTTCTTGGTTACTGCGGTAGACCAATTTGATAGCGTATGTATCAACAATATGAAAATATACGATTTGGACATGAAGGCCACCGATGCTATAGAAGCGAGTGCGGCCAAGTTAAACCAAGAGATTGGCTGGAACTGGGGCATACGCTCAACCCGATTTAAGCAACTTACCGCTATCTGTCAGCAACTAAACAGACTCGGAGTAGATGTATATTGGGAGACGCACCTAAAGGAAGATAAAGACGGTAAAGTTGGATTTGATGGCTGGAAGTTTGCTTGGGAGAAAAGTGCAACCAGTGACTTGTTTCAGATTCTATGGTGCAAATCTCAAATTATGCGTAACAAAGACGGTGCGCCGACAGGCGAAGTCAGATACTTCGTGGACTTTTTCAAGGAGAAAACTAACTCTAACCTCAAGAGTCAAGAAAGGGTATACTTCGTGACTAAGAAAGGTGAAGAAGCCAACTGGATAGGACTACCTGAACTAAGGGATGGTGAACTCTAATATTACATATGGGGGTTTGTGGTGATAAAAATAGAATAGTTCGTTTTGGGTAACGCACACAGGAGTTCTTCACATCCTTCTGTCTATTCCCCCACCATGTAACGAGGTGATATTATGGCATCATTTGACATTCAGTATGACCAACTAAAGGACTTCATATCTAGCATGGGTAAGAGCATCAGTGACCTAACTATTGACATAGACGAGAGCGGTATCAGTGCATCAGTAGGTGCAGATACTCATTATCTATACAGACATATGGACTGTACCTCTACGCAATGCGGTAAGGTATTTATCAGCGACTTACCTAAAGTTAAAGCCTACCTAAATACAGTTAAGCAAGGAGTGGTATCAGTTACCCAATCAGGTAATACTGAAACTTTGCATTTAGTAACTGACAGTTCTAGTCTACAGATACCTACGAGTTCTTACATACAATCTCAAGATAAAGTACCCCTATTGAAGAAATTAGTGGATTCTGCTAGGGACTCTATGTGGTCACAGTGGTCATATGCTAAGTTAGATTATCATGCTACTGTTTCAGCCGACTCGCTGAAAGCCGCAGTTAGTTTCAACAAAATACTAGGGAGCAGTTATGTATGTAAGACTGAGTTTGACCCAGCAGGGGAGGAACTAGTGGTCAGAGGTGGGTCTAAGACACAGGGCCGTATGTATGTAAGGGCTAGTCTAAGTGATGTAAAATCACCCGCAGCATCTGCTCATTCAGCATTTGATAAATGGCTACCTGACCTCCTTAATAACTTACCATCGGGGCGACTCAATTTATACACTGGTGATGATACAGTAATGATATTTCATAAAGCCAATGACAAGTTTGTCATGGTTGTATTAGACCAAGAAGCGGAGGAAGGTGAATGATAATTGATACCTTTAGACCTGACCCCGAAGGCCCTGACCATATCTATAAACGGTGGCGGGATGCCGAGGGTAATCTCATTGAAGAAACGATAAGTGACTTCAAACCTTACTTTTGGATTAGAGCAAGGACACCTACGAACATAGTGGGCAGAGTGCTATCTAACTATCCGGGCAGTTCAATTGATTGGGACGATACCGCAGAAGGACTGCGTACTGGTGAGAAATTAGTGAAGGTATATGCGTACAAAAACGCTGACATCAGAGGCATGGCCACCTCTTTTCAATGGTCTTGGGAGGCTGACCTCAGCCTCGTGGATAGATACCTTATTGACGAGGTGAAAACAATGCCTACATGGACTCCTCGTGTTTGGCACTTTGATTTAGAATGGTGCCCTAAGGATAAACACACTACTGTCATGGCGGTCATTGATTCGTATAACCAAAAGAAAATAGCGTTTGCTTGGGAGAAAGGTAGAGAAGGAGTACCTACTCGTATTGACCAGCGTGAAGTAGAATACGAAGTGAAAGGAGTACCTGTAACTTTTACTTACGAGCGTCATATATTGTCATCGGAGGCAGAGATGCATGAGGCATTCATGGACTATATGGATGAATGTAACCCTGATGTATTGGTTGCCCATGCTATCATGTGGGCTGACCTCCCTCATCTTGTCAAACGGTTACCTAACTTTAGAAGGCTAAGTCCGTTGGGTAGGGTACTGCGACCTAAGAGCAAAACCTCTGGTTATGATTATGTTGCTCAACCTATCATCGGTAGGCTATGCTTTGATACTGCTGCTCCTGAAAGAAGTGGGTCGGGCTTTGAACGAGTATGGAAGGATAGTGGCCACCCTCAATTGAAGAACCGTAAGTTAGATACTATAGCCCAAACACTTGGCTATGGAGGTAAGTTTGACATGGATGTATTTACAGGCTGGACTGAAAGGTTTGATGATTATGTAGATTACTGTATGCAAGATACATTACTCTTAAAGAAAATAGATGAGGACAACCATGTCCTCAATTTCTTCTTATCATTGCAGCGAATATGCGGAGTATCATTTAGGTCATGTCATAATGTAACTCGTTTCTCAAGAGGCTTACTATCTCGCCGTACTCATTGGAAAGCACCTACTGACTCTACTCAAATTAAAAGAGATTTCAAAGGTGCGTTTATCCCTCCACCTACTCCGGGGCGTTATCAAGATGTAGCCTGTGTTGATTACAAGGGGTTGTACCCCAGTCTAATCCTCAGCCATAACCTCTCATGGGAAACTCGTGTATCCGATGCACTCAAAGATGAGCCGGATGTGAGAGAATTACCTGATGGTACCTGTTGGCGACAAGGGGTACCTGCTCTACTTCCTCAAATTGTAAATGAGATGTTTGACCTTCGTGATTTGTATAAGTCTAAGATGAAGTTAGCCACCTCTGAAAATGAGAGGAACGGCTGGAATACTTTACAACTGGCCGTGAAGCGTGTCATGGCATCCTTTTACGGTATGACTGCGAGTGAGTACTGGGGCTGGTGCGACTTTGACATAGCCAGTGCTATTACTTCATGTGGTAGGCAGGCTATACGATTCTTAATGGAGGAGTCGCAGAGGCAAGGTTACGAGGCACTATATGGACATACTGATTCTGCTTTCGTTAGCGTGCCATTTGACAAAGCAGAGGCCCTAGCCAAGCACCTTACTGAAACGGTGCAGCGTGAGCATCAAGCGAAGGACTTAGTGGTGGAGTTTGAGGCATACATGCCTTACTGGATTGTAGGTGGTAAGAATCTTTACTACGGCATCTGCTCATGGCCTCCTGAAGATAAAGATAAGGTCAAGAGCGCACGATGGGGCAAAATTAGTACCCTTGCTCCTATCTCTAAAGACTTAGAGAACGATATACTGACAGGCATTTGTCAAGGTGCTGATGAAGAAACGATTATCAATATAGTAAGACCATTGTCTAAGCGAATTAAACAGGGTAAAGTAACCGTCAAGGAAATAGCAGGTACTACAAGAGTCCAAAAGGCTTTGAGCGCATATGCAGTTAATGTAGGTGTGCCGGGAGTAAAGGGCGCAAGATATTACAATGCACATTTGGCTACGAAAAAGTCAGGTGACTTTGGAGAAGGCGATAGCGTAGACTGGGTATATGTTCACGATGTACCCACAGGGCTACCTCCTACTGATATTGTAGGTTTCAAGGACGAGCAAGACTTAGTTGGGTTCTCGTTAGACTACGATAAGATGGTGGACAAATTAGTGAAATCAAAAATTAAAGTTATATTCAAAGCACTAAAGTGGAACTTAGAAATTGCTTCCGGTGCGGCGAAACCTAAAAGGTATTGGTGATAAAATGAAATGGTTATGGAAAAGAAATGAAAAGAAATGCGAGCACAAGTTATGCGAATGCGGCGGTGTGAAAACAAGACAGACGACTTTGACAGAGTTTGATAAGAAACTAATGTTACAGAAGGAGCAGACATTATTGTCTGACTATATGTATCTCAACGAAACGGTTGGTTTACAAGGTACTTCTCGTAAATACAGGGGGCCCCTTTGATGTTGAAGAAAGAATACAAATGGAAGAAAATGAAGCGGGGATATTTAGGAGAGCCATGTAATGATTGTGATGTAAAACTTAGTAGAGAAAACTTTTCTAATCGTAATTGCAGGTGGTATTGGGCGAGAATAGCAGGTGGTAAAACTATCAAAATATGCACCTCATGTTCATCTAAGAGAGGATTGCCTGTTCCGTTTATGGCTGATATATTTTATACGGAGGTGACGGCGTGAGGAGAGGTGAGCGTAATGATGGTAGCGTAGTTAGACATTGTAATACCCGCATAGCGGCTAAGTGGAACTACTGTCCTATTTGTGGAAAGAGAAAAATAGAAAAGGTGATTGAGTGGGAGGAGTACGAATGAGTAAAGTAGAAGATGAAGTATGCAAGAAAATTGCAGGGCGAGCCGAGGTTGGTAAAAGTAAGTATGGAGTTACTATGGAGACTGCGCCACTATCTCGTCTTGAATGGCTCATCCATGCTCAAGAAGAAGCAATGGATTTAGCGGTCTATTTACAGAAGTTAATTGAGATAGAGGTGGCATGATGGGTCGTGTACCGTATATTTACTGTCCGAAGTGCGAGGCATTGATGAACAGGTCTTACACCCGTCCGACAAGTAAATCATCAATACTTCCCTATGGACATGTGTGTATACCTTGTCAGCATGTAATTTTTGACGAGGTGAGCGAATGACTGACAGAGATTGGAGCGCATATGCTAAGTCCACCTATCAGTATGAACTAGGGGGTAAGAAGATGCTACGGATGACCAAGAGTAGCCTGACCAGTGACTTTGACTATTGTCCTAAGCAATATGAATATAAGCGCATTCACCGCTTACCTCAACCGTCTACTGATGCTATGATAAAAGGGACAAATGTACACGATGCGATAGAGCAATTTTACATTAACCTATCAACTGAGGTAAATAAGGCATATGCGTTATTACAAGAGGATAAGCGAGATAAAGCAAGGGAACTATTCAATAAATGCTTACCTGTACCAGATGAGCCCTATAAGTTAGGTGAGGAAGAACCTTTACGAGTCCGTTTAGAATGGGACTTAGATAGACTGGCAAGTAGTGGTCCTAAGTATTTCTTGCCTATCATCAACGAATTAGAAATACATGCTTATGCAGAGGAACATATTGAAATCAATGGTGAGGAGTTCACCGTACCTGTGCATTATGCTGGCTCTATTGACAGGGCGTTTCGTACCGAGGAGGGCGGGGTAGCCATCATGGAATTGAAAACAGGCAAGTGGGTACAGACTCTCAAGAATGACGAGTGGAAAGATTCTAACTTTAAGTTACAGTCTATGCGTACAGAGATGGCCTTTTACAAAGACCTACTTGAATTAGCCGACCATGAATGTCAAAATGTAACCCACTGGGGATGGGTTTACCCAAGCGGCGGTGCTACGGTAACTGAGAAGTATAACAAGTGGGGTTACGAGCAAAGAGGAGTTAATCACATACATTACGAACCTTGTACAGGGCGTAGAGAAAAAGACTATGCTAAGAAAATCAGAAGAATGAAGGATGCTTTATTAACTGCTTACTTAACAGGTCATTTCCCCGAAAGCCCCAGTACCGGCAAGTGTGCGTGGTGCACATATAAACCGATTTGTCCAAGTTGGGGCGGTTCGGATAAACCAGAGGAATACCTCAAACTATTGGAGGAAGAATAATGTGTCATATGTGTAGAGCAATAGAGCAGTTAAAAGAACAGGAGGAAGAAGAATGAACGAAAGAGAATTGAAGGGTAATTGGCATAATATCCATAAAATGTGGGTAAGATGGGGAATGGAAAATAAATGCCCTTGCCCTAATTGCGAGGGAGAACAATGAACAAAAATATGTTGAAGCGAGTCATTGAAACTATGATGACGAAAGTAGTATCACGACCTGTAAGAGTGGAGTTCGCACAGTTAGGTAAAGACAGGGACCACACAGTAGTTATACAGAAAAGTCTGTTTGAGTTTGGTCCAGAAGAAGGGCCAAAGGGCCCTATGTATATCACTTTCAATAATGGTTTATTACAAGATACAGGACTCATAACGCAAGCGTTACAAAACATCATAGATGGGGTAGAGTGAGGATATGAAGATTACATTTGATTTCCCTAGAGAAGTAATGGAGTTAAGTACAGAAAAAGGCAAAGGGTATAGAAAAATTGTCAAAGACACGGATGACTTAGAGCAATACTGGGCTGGTAAAAATGGCGTATCTAATGCCTTCATGACTGTCTATGGATATAGGGGTACTGTACAACCACATAACAAAAGAGTAGACTTAGTAACACCTATCATAAGGCACTTCGTCATGGACTTTGACCCTAAGAACTTTCGTGACAGGAAGAAAGGAAAGGTGGACCCTGACATTACTCGCCAGCAGACATTAGCCCTACATCATCACCTGCTAAAGCAGGACATATCACACGCAGTATGGTATAGTGGCGGAGGCTTTCATGTATGGGTTGCACTAGACAAGGCATATACACCCGGTAGCGGTTCTCACCTTTCTGCTATTAAGGAAGCAGGTATGACCCAAGTGAATGATTGGGTTAGGGATTTAGATTTGTTTTGCTCAGACCCCGCCGTACCATTTGATACCAGTGGTATGATTCGTATACCTAATTCTTATAATGCAAAGCGTGGGTTTTGGTCAGTACCTGTAGCCACTGATGATTTAGAGAACGGTATGGACCACATTATGCAGATAGCACTTGATGCGAAGCGTGGTTGTATCTCTTATGGGAATGAAGGTGTCTCCTTAATAGTGAAGAAGCCTTCTGAAAGAGGGCAGATTTTCAACACCCAAAGTAAACCGTTGGATTTACCCACAGTTAAGATGAATGATGTAATTATATTACCTTGTCTTAACCAAGCGGCTTGTTCACAGGGCAGTAACCCAAGTCATGACGAAAGAGTCCAATTAGTCAAATACTTAGCCAAGCGGTTAAGGAACTTTATACCCCTTTGGAAATACGGTAACGCCGATATGGAGGGGCATATTGAAACGATTACCAACTACATCATGTCCCTACAATGGGCTGACCAAAACGAAGGAGTAACTCGTTATCAAGTATCAAGTATAGTGGGCACAGACTATCCTCAGACATGTAAGATGTTATGGGAGAAAGGGCTATGTTTAGGCAAGTGTAGATATTGGGACAAAAGTGGTGCTATTAAGGAGGCACAGTCATGAAATATAGAGCGTGGAGAGAAAGCGCAATTAGGTATTTGAAAATACATAAGGAAGCAACAACAGAAGAATTGATTACTAAAGTTAAAGACCGAAGTGGTAAGTTAATGGGTGCTCGTATAATGCCGACAAGTAAAAGAGGTGCGGCAAATTGTTTGGCTACAGACAAGCGATTTGCTAAGGTAAGATGCATCAAATTACAAGGGACACCATTGGCAGTTTGGGGTTTGAAGTGCGACATTAGGGGGGGAGAAATATGAGTGAGATTGCTGAAACTGTATTAGGCATAGTGATTGCCGTTATCACTGTCTGTATTATATTACCCATTTATGTAATAGTTTACCCACTTAATAAGTTATATGAGAAGGTGATGGGATGAAAAAAGTACCTCCTCTAATCATAGACAGTAATGAGCGTGGTCCACTTAAGGACTCAATTGTCAGACTTGCTGAAAAACAAGGATTCACTACTCTCCAGCAGCATTTACAAGGACTAGGCGACTATAAAGTAGGCGCAGATAGCCATGTAGAATGTAAGAGTATATCCGACTTGTTTCAGTCAAGTCATAGTGGTCACCTTATGCGACAAATGGAGAACCTTGATGCCAATTGCGGAAGGGTACTCTTGGTAGTACATGGTGACCTCGCAAAGTATGTGGCCATAGGTAAAAGGCAGGGTCGCAAAGTATCCTATTCAAAAGTGATGAATGAACTACTCGGTACATTCGCTCGTATTATGGCAGACTTTGATTGTCATATATACAGGGCTAAAGACCATACTGAGGCGGCTATGTTCATCACCAAGTTGCATAGCAAAATGCACAAGCCAGCAAGTAGGCATGGTGCGAAAGCAGTGACTAGAGTCAGTACCAACGATGTAAGAGCCGACATGTTACTGACTATACCGGGCATAGGACCGGACTTAGTAGATAAACTACTAGACAACTGCGGCTCAATTGAAGAAATGTTATTCTCTGAATCACTTAAGCAAGTGAGGGGTATGGGTACAACTCTGCGTAAGCGGTTAGTCAAAGTACTCACCTCAGAAACGCCAGTGAGAATAGAGAAAAAATATAAGAGAGGGAATTAAATGAAAACCGATATTAAGAAAGCAAGAAAAGCATTGCAGGGTATACATCAACAATATTTGATGTACGCTTACGAACAAAAAGATGAAGAATATATGACTACTATGAATAATATATTCAGATTACTTGAACGATTAGAGAAGGAGGGGTCAGTATGATGGAGCATCAAGCAGAGAATTACTCATGCGTACATAAATACCCGATACTAAGAGGGTACTTAGAGCACTTTAACCAAGTGAGCCGGAACAACGAGATACCCGGATTATTGTCCTTTTTCTTCATACAAGGACAAGCGACTATACCCTATGTCCGTATCCCTGTAGGAGGGAGTAACCTTGACCCTCGTGTCAGCATATTTTGGATTCAAGGTACTAGGACAGGCAAGTCAGCAGCGTACCAAGTTATTGAAGAAGTGATGGAGTTATCAGGCCTTGACTCAACAGATTACAACTCAGGTAATGATGCGGCCTTGGTAGGTACGCTCGTACCTGACCCTGATGATGAGGATAGGCAAAACCCACAGATGATTGTAAGACCGGGTATACTCGCTGGGCGCAAAGGCTTGAACTTTGACGAAGGTAGCGTATTATTAAAGTCAGGTCAGCATAACGAAAGCACTACTCTGTTTCTTCAATCCGCTTTGAACTCAGCGGGTACAGGTAGAAATATGCTTGTTAAACATATGGCGAGAGATACCTTTTCAATTAAATCTGAGGCATCCCTGTGGATTACTACTTATCCGCCTAAAGGCATTAAGGAGCATGTACTTGAGAAAGGTATATTTCAAAGAGTGCTAACTTACTGGCGACATTGGACATTGGAAATGAAAAGAGATGTAGCGCATGAATTGGCAGAGGCCGTTCATACTAAGCCTATTTTCAAAGTACCATTAACCGATGTCGTAACTCACTTTACTTCGCTACAAGAGAGACTCATTGAAAGGCTATTATTACTAAGTGGTATATCAAGACTTGAGTGGGACGAAATGGAGGAGGATGACAAAGAGACTGTTGCTATGAATGCAATGTACGATATGTTTTCTTTTGACCGAAGTGCAAGACCTGCTCTAATAGGGGCAGTTGATGAATATTATAATTTAGTAGAAAGCATGGATGCAGAAAAACAAGGTGTCTGCGCATCGTTCATAATGGGGCTACAAAATTATACTACTGTATTGGCCCATCACATGGCTATGGTTGAAGGAGTATGGGTAGTGACAGGTGAGCATATAGATATGGCGAAAGAAATACTATATGACTTGTATCAAAATCTTATCCATTGGCTTGAATCAGAAGTGAAAGTAGGTGCGTCTAATAAGGAAAAGGCCACCATCGTTAAGGCTTGGAAAGAGGCATATCATAGATGTGAGCGATTTGACTTTGATGACCGCAGAGGAGCAGGTTGGGTTAAGAAAAAGGAATTACAAACAACCTTCGGGCACATCGCTAATTATAATTCAGAGACTACTATTAGGGCTAAGTATAGCGCACATGGTCTTAAGATGTATGACGAGACTAGAGAAGGGGTTAGGATATATGCCCGCTTAAAACAAGATTACTTAGACACTAAGAGTAAAAGGTGAGGGCCCTGTAGGAGCACATGACCATGACCGATATGTTAGCCTTGGATATTGAAACTGCGAACTTCTCACATGAAATCGGAGGTTGGGGGCAAAGCCATTTGTTTGAGCCCACAGTCGTTGCTACTTGGGATGGCGAAACGGGCGTAGTATATTGTAATAAGTCTGTAGATAAGCACTTACCCGAAGGTACAATTGTTAAGAAATTACACCCTGAAATCTTAGGCAAAGCATTAGCAGAGCATGTCAATAAGGGTGGGTTGGTACTGGGCCATAATCTCAAGATGTTTGATTTACCAATATTGAGGGATGCATTAGATTGTTGGACCGCAAGGGACATATTGTCTAAATCAAAGGAACAGGTGTTTGATACATCTGTGCTGCTTAAGTCAATAGTGGGTCACGCCGTCCCTCTGTCAGATGCTTGTTTACATACGCTCGGTAAGGGTAAACTCATGAATAGTCACGATGCTCCTATTGAGTGGAGGAAGGGTAACTATAGCAAAGTGGCTGAGTATTGTCTAAAGGACTCGGAGTTAGTATATGATTTATGGAAACATGGGGTATCAGAAGGGTTTGTCAAAGTACGCTCACGAACCGATGGTGTCATAAAAGAGTTTGAAGTGGATTGGTAATGTGAGGGCGGGCCACACCTTAAGGTGGCGTGTAGAGAGGGATTTATATGACAGAAAATGAAAGTATGAGTGCACAAGTGCACAATATAAGAATGGCGAAAAAAATAGCAATGATAGTGAAAACAACACTTGGACCCATGGGTATGGACAAGATGATGGTTGATGGCGGAGGCAATGTAATAGTGACCAATGACGGTGCTACGATATTGCAGGAATTAGACATAACTCATCCTGCCTCCCGTATGGTAGTTGAAGCCGCTAATACGCAGGAGAGTATGTGCTATGATGGTACAACTAGTACTGTAGTACTGGCTGGTGAACTATTAGGTAACGCCGAATTGTTATTCAACAAAGGGCTACATGCTAATGTAATATGCAGAGGATATAGACAGGCCAGTAAGTGGGCAATAGAGCACCTTGCTACATTAGCAAGTCCAGCAGAGGGTCATCTAAAATACATCGCACAGACATCAATTACAGGTAAGTCATTAGAGTCCAGTATAGACCATGTTAGCGAACTATGCGTACAGGCAGTAGATAACGCTAAAGGTGATTTTGATAGAATCAAGGTACTATGTCAGCCGGGGGCTTCATTAGACGATTCGTCATGCTTCTCAGGAGTTGTCCTCCACAAAGAGTTCATGTTACCTGCTATGCCTATTGAACCTCATGGTAAAGCCTTGTTAATCAACACTGGACTAAGTGCGGCAAAGGATGAAGGTAATGTACAATTATCACTTGGCTCTGCTGCTGAATATCAGCAGTATCAAAGACAAACAGGTAGGGATAATTGGGTAGATAAGGCCCAGTCTATTATCTCATTATTACCAAAGGGCGGCGTAGTTTTTGTTAGAGATTCAGTCAATGAAGTAGTAGCGGCTACTCTCGCTAAAGAGGACATTAGCGTTGTACATCGCATACCTGAGAGCAATATGACCGCCTTAGGTAAACTGCTTGGCGTTAATGCTTCTCATACTGTTGATGATGTATTAGAAGCAGTAGATGCCGATACTCAATGTATATCCATAGGGGATATGAAATATGTAGTTGTAAAGGGCGATGGTGAAGTCACTACCCTTATTCTAAGAGGAGCGACTAAGCAGACTCTGGATGAGACTGAGCGTGGATTTGAAGATGCACTTGGAGTAGTATGTCTTGCCTATACAGAAGGAAAGGTAGTATCGGGCGGAGGCTCTGCTTATCTCAACACTGCGCTTCATCTAAGAGCAAGGGCTGCTGAGGCTGGTGGGCGTGAACAGATGGCCGTAGATGCCTTTGCTGATGCACTTGAGGCTATACCTGCTACTATTGCAGAGAATGCAGGTCATGATGCACTTGATACTGTACTAGCACTTCGTAATGACCATCAGTTAGGTAACTCCGATGCTGGTCCTGATATTACTACAGGACTGCCTGTAAGTATGGCTGAGGCCAATGTGTGGGAACCACTTGATTTAGTCAAGCAGGCCATCCAATCAGCAAGTGAAGTTTCAATCAGTATCTTGCGCATTGACGATATTATTGGAAAGCGTGACTAACTATACTCAGTTGGTTTAAGTGCAGAACCCCCTCCGCTATATTATGGAAGAATTAGCCATACCAAAACCTGACCCGACCCCCCACCGAACCGCCGCTGATAAGATATATCATAGATTGATAATGGCGACAGATGCGTACCTTAGATTGTTTAATTTAGTAGTACCTAATACAACTATAAATGAGGAGAAAGGTTGGGACATGCTAGAAGGGAACGCCCTTACTGCGGGCTACGAGATACAATTTGTTCTCAATTGCGAGTTGGTTAAGGACGAGGACGGTAAGTCTGTCATAAAGTGCGAAAAGGTGACCGCCTTCCTTGAAGGGACACGGTATATTAGAGAAGAATTAGCGAAACTTAAGGATGCCGCTATCGCCGCAGAATGCCTAGAACCCTGCTACCCTAATTGTTGCGCCGAGAGATTTGAGCCCGGATATGAGAGCCCTACATGCCATGTATGTGTAGAATTGGTTGATACAACTCTCATTTATGCCTGAAGGTTGTTAGCATGACCCACTGGGTTCATCTCTTAGAAAGAGTGACTAAGTTTCTTAGCCATATCTCTTAGATAATGGGTGAGCCTACCTCCGCCTTTTACGGTGACCTTACTGCGCCTTTGCTTACGCTCGCCGATTATACCTAATTGACCATGAAAGCGTATATACCCGCATACTGGACATTGGTGAATCACGGCTCGCTCGCCGGAGATATACTTACCTGAAATTGACAGAGGAATAGATGACTTAAGGCATTTCTCGCATTGTAATTTTAGCGTATCAATCAATCGCCCCAATCAGAGCACCGCCTGCTTCAACATCTTTTGCCAATTACTACCATCGTATACGAACTTACCATATTGGTTAGTAGTAAGAGCAGTAGATACCCCTGTAAATGTAACAGTACCTGCACCTGTGTTAGTAATCTCTACCACATGTCCGGGCGGGAATGTACCACTTGGACTGATGTTGAATGTACCCCCTGTTATGACGAATATATTAGATTGGTCAAAGGTAAAGGATTCATGAGCCGCCAGTACCTTAACAGTCACTTCGTTTGGCCCAAGGCGATGAGTATGAGTTACAGGCGCACCTCCTAACTCCCTAGCAGCAGCATAGTATAGCATACTGTGCGCATCGGGGGTATGACTCTGCCATAGTGCACCTACGGTCGTACCGGAGAAATCACCATCTTCGGGTGCTACATACATAGAGTCTAATGCACCGGCACTATTAACGGCATTACCGCTGACTACATTACCTACTGAACCCTTTGTTAAAGGGGTAAGGAACATAGGACTGGTTCTTAGGTAAACTCGCCTATCATGTATGACAGGGGTAGCACTAAGTGAAGTGGTTACGCTACCTGCTCCACCAGTCATAGTATAGCGCAATACTCCTAATATACTGGTTTGATGAATGAGGCTAGTACCCCCTGACGGGTCCGATAAGAACACATTAGGTATGAGTGGAGTGCCATTGGCTATTTCTTTAGGGGTGCCTACTTCGTACCTAATATGTGCTTCAGGAGAACTGCGTGAATCAAGGTAAACTACTACATATACATCGCTATTATTAGCAGGTACACTGGGTAGTTCCCCACTATGACTTGCTCCTCCACCTGTTGTGCCGATGATGAATGTTTCACTATTACCTGCTCCTCCTGCGAACTCATAGAGCATACCGTCTAAGACACAGAGCCCACCGTATACTTTGACTTCACCTTGGCTAACTCCATTTTCTATATAACCAGCCGTACCTACTACAATACTGTTCCTTAGTGAATCTCCTGACGCAGTTGCTTCTAATCTAAGTATACCGTTACCATGTATACCTTCGTATAAGTTAGTAAGGCTCGGACTAGATAAGCCATCTCCATCTCTCAATCCCTGCGAATCTGTACCAAATCCTGTTGCGCTCGTATGTCCTGCTATTGGGTTCGTCATGCATTCACCTCTATTATGGCTGAAAATTGTATCTCGTTATTGTTAGTCTTATCAATTGAATTGTAAGTATACCTGAAAAGGGCAGTAGTATCGGTAGAATCTGTCGGATTCTTGTACTGTATTACCACTTCCCGTAATGGTAGCGTAAAGGCACTATCCAATGAGAGTTTCGCTTCAACGACTAATGTATTATCGTCAATTACCCTCACCTGAGGTGTGACAGAAATGGCTGGTTTCCCCACCCCTCCGTCATCCTGCGTTGCTACAGTTCCGTCAAATCCGAATACTACTTCGTTAATCCTACCTTTGAGCATATCAATCATATACCTTGTTCCTTCGTTTAATAATGGCATATCAGCCTCTCCTATTTTTCAAGTATTTACCTTGGTTCATTCCTAATTTAAGATGAGCGTTATTTGCCTCTGCGTAAGCACTGGTAGCCAAAATCAGCAGTTCCTCGTTATCTTTAACTAAATCTGCACTGGCTATACCTATGGTAACACTAGTCGGAGTCCGGGCTGAGACATGGCCCAGTTTATTACCATTAGACCTGTATACTTCATCGCCCAGTGCGAATATAAGAGTTGGGTTCAGCCCGCTTGTTGTGAACACTGATGTCCCTACTGGGTAGCCTCCAGCGTTGTCAATGAGGACACCTGTACTGCGGAAGCGTTGTTTACCATGTATATCACTTCTATACATTTGACCGATAACCATACCGATGCCTCTGTTCAAATCTTCTCTAACTGACATTTGCCAAGTGACCTTTATGTTGAAGCCAAAAGAAGTGCTGAACTCCTCTGAGGTAAACTGCCTATTCCTCTCATAATTAGCACCCTCGCTACCACTTATATCAACCTCTTGAAATCGTTGTATTACATCTTCTAATGTGGACTCTACACTATTGATATGGAGTTCAGTAGTCCTTTCTGATAAATCATACTTAGCACCTAGTACCACTTTTCGTTGGCTATTAGTACGAGTTTGGTAGGAGATAGCATCGCCGGGGTGGATATGAGTAGCCGCCATTACGCCCGTTAGTTTCTCACTACCTGTGGAGCGTTTAGCCATTGATAACACTCTTTGACCTATTCGCCTAGCACTTGATTTAGTGATTGCAGTAGGCACATGTATACCACCGGGAATCTCATTAACAGAGTGTTTCTGTGGACCGAAATCATCTACTTGTACCACATTCATATCATTGTTAGCACGAGGCTTTCCTCTCACTATGACTCGGTTAGGTACGCTTTCATTCTGGTCTATGATAGTGCCCCCCGTTACCCTGTTTTCGGTAACGAAATGTTCTCTATTGTATTGCCGTTGCGAGGAATAATGAAGGTTACCGTATTGGTCACCTTTGGTCAAATGACCATCGTGCTTAGAGATAAATCTAAGAGCACCGAGGGCATCCACTCCATAGAAATCATGTGCGATAAAGGTAGTACTTGGAGTTCTAGCAACTACTCCGCTGATAGAACTACGAGTAGAGTTAGCCACTTTAATCGCTAAATCAGAACTCCGTAGCCCCACCCCTATTTTCTGAGCCAAACGGATGGTTTTATCAGCGAAGCCTATGCCTCTCAAATCCTTACCTTTGAGGTTTTCAATCCTAAACCTCGTACCCTTTGTTGCAGTTTCTATAGAAGAAGGGGCTAAGGACTGATTATAATCCTCGCTACCCACCATTAGGGGTGGTAAAACCCCATCTGAATAGATAGGGCCCGTGAACTCGTGCGCCTCACTTGGGTTATGAAGCAAACGGATAGTATCTTCTTCTTCTATGAGCCTGTAAGTCCTATCGTGAGTAGGTAAGAAATCCGTAGCCGTTGGTTTAGTTGCAGAGAAACCTGTGGTTTTCTTAGAGTACTCGGCGTGCCTAACTGCGTTATCTACAAAGCGGGGCTTACGAATACGCTTCATAATAGGACTTTGACTTGCGTCAAATCTACCAGTTGATTGATTCTTACCTAAGGTCATTTATTATCCCTCATGTTTCGTGCTAATTGACAAGCCAGTCTAATCTTACTTGTACTTTGTAAGTTCCATAAATCATCCGGCATCATCCCGAACCGATACTCTGCGTGATTACAAAGTTGCCGCCTACTCATGCGCCCAAAGTCCTCATCTATGGTTATTCCAAGTATTTCGGAGTCCACAGGGCGTTCTATCCGGGCATCCATCCAAACATAGACATTCTCCATGACTTTGATACAAATACGGAAGAACCATTGAAACATACGCTTCACTCCCCGCTATGGTCGCCTGTGTTATAAGTTGCATCCCCGTCACTGCCCTTTGGGTGAAGGGTCTGACTATACCTTGGTTCTACGGTGAAATCTCCCTCATCATCGTCTACTGATTTGCGACTTGCGTCTGCCCTAAAGTGCTCAAGTGTATTTTCGCTCATTACTACCCTAGCAACAGGGTTAGTGATGTCCGATTTATCATATCCAGTCACATCTACTCCCAAAATCTTCGGACCTTGGCTGGTAGGCACTGTAAGGCTACCTGTAGGGTCAATCGTGTAAACCGGCGCATATGGAGGTAAACTCGGAGTACCTACTCTAGCACTTTTAGCATCGCTTAGGAACATACCATATTTGCCTCCACTGGTCGCTCTATAGAAATTAGAGCCACTTTGAGGACCTATATCAAAGGCCGGAGCGTGCCTAAACATCTGACTATGCTTGTAGTCTAAGTTTTGAATAGGTCTATACAGGAACTCAATGGTAGAATCGGTATCATTTGTAGCCTGTATAGTGGGGTCATGACCTGCATTTTGGTATGGGTTAGAAGATGAACTTGCACCTGCCTTCCCCCAGCCCTTATCGTCCAATATACCTGCATAAGTGCTCCAATTGATGATATATGTACCACCTAATGACCAATTAGCATGAGCATTAGAATGCCTAATGACCCCCGCAATGGGCTGAGTGCCCCAATTTAATGCAGTCATGTCTAAATCCTTCAAAGTACGATTTCCTACATCATGTGCTCCTCTAATATTTGTACGCTGGCCTACTTCTTTGTCTGTATGTAAACTAGCGGCTTCCGTGGACATAATGATGTATTCACGAGATTCACCATCGTTTAATTCAGCAATAGTATCTACATCCAGTCCTATTCTTACATCATTACGAGTAACTGGGTCAGCACCTCTAATATCAGCAGTCACGGCCTCAATACCTTCGCCTACATTCGCACTAGGCTTCAATAACCCTCCTTCATCGTTAAGGTCCAGCCTATCGCTAATACCTCTTTCAATTTCTCCAGCCTGTAATGTAGAATTACTGGGCCTAACTAACCCTTGTCCGAATGATGGCTCAGCAGTACTATGAGATAGCACTAATCCAGTTGCATCATGCGCCTCACTTACCGCCATTAGTAAGTTTTCGTTAAATACAGTAGGCCAACGGCAACCTCTACCATCACCTCTGTCACCTACCCGAAGTGCACTTGCTGGGTTAAACCAATCTGCTATACCCATGTTAGCAGCATTATTATTATCCGTATTATCACTGCCGCTATGTCTGTCTAAGCCGTCTCCCTCAAATAAGTCATGAGCAGCAGGACGATGAGTCACATTAGTGTCAGTATAGGCATCTTCAGGGTCCCAACTTGGTCTTATTCCGAATCCCCTCACCGGGAACCTCCTGACATCTTCGCCCCTAGTATTACCCCACCAATCTACCATGTAATATCGGTGAGCATTGGCTAATTCGCTAATTCCTTTACCGACATCATCACCGGGGTATAGACGAGTGACTGTACTTGCATTTCTAATAGTCCTTACAGGGCAACCGAAGGCACTGGTATGCCTTCTACCGTCAGAGTACCTAACTTGACGACCGATTTGGTCTTGGTTCAGTAGAGAAGTAACTTGGGTAATCCTCTCTAATATACCGACATATAATGCCTCTGAATCTACATCGCCTAATGTTACATCAGCCCCTACATAGTCCCATCCGTTTGTCTTACTGTCCTGTTGAATAAGAGGCCCGTGGTAATATCCAAGCAAAGCGTTACTATTGGCTACTTCAAGCCAACCTCTCGTATATGGACTCCATCGTGGGCGATTATACGCCTGTCTAACCGCCATACGGTAGCCGAAACAGTAATTCCTGTCATTAGGTGAAGTAATCTCAGTTATCCCTGTGGAGTCCGAATAAGTTTTACAGTCAATGCCGTATGTTTGACTACCCCATCCTATGATAGAGTTACCATATGCCTCTAATCGGCTTACTGCACCTCCTCCATGTGAACCACCGGGCCAAAAGCCGTTGAAATTGTACTTATTAGCCCCATCAGTACCCCCTTGGTGCGATAAATTGGGGTCACCGTCAATTGCTCCCGCAGGATGTACTGTGCCATCGGCTACATTTAGCGGAGGTAGTGCCCCGCCGGGAGGAACTACCCATTTCATAGATAGACCAAATGGTCCTTTACTGGCCACATAGTTGAAATCATGATAATGTATTGTTTCAAAGTGCTCTGGTAAATGATTGTAACCCTTTTGGTCTATAGATGCGTCTGCTACGCCAGTTTTGTCATAAAACCCACGGGCCGCATCATCACTATACCATGTAAACGGGCGACCTAAATTAGGATGCCACATACATAGGAATGCATCTGCTAAATGTAGGCTATTTGTATCTCTGCTACCATTTGCTAATTGAGGCATAATACGAGTAGTTATGCTAGATTTTGAATCGGTATAAATTGAGTCTGCGCCATATGTATCATAAGGTCGGCTGAGTTTTAGAACAGTTCCAGCCCCTATATTAGCCCAAAAAACCGCCGAGCCTACTACTCCTGAAAACTTTGTACTTTGACCCAATGTAGCATGGGCCAATGTACCTGTACGATTAGTGTATGTAGCAGTATACCTAACTCCGTCTTTATTGAACTCAAGTAATTCAGCATAATATGGAGTCACGGGGAATAAATCGTTGTTATCTACTGTTATCTCGTTAGCACCATTATGACTTATGACTACGCATACAGGGTTTAGACTACGATTACGCTTGTGAGTTTCGTAAATATCAAGATAAGTAGTAGGGTAGCCCGCTAATGTTAATTGAGCACCTATGCACCCATAACTGACTCTACAGAACTCATAGTAATTATCAGGTTTATGCCATTCTAAATGCTTCCACTTACTCGCATTAGCGTGGTTAGCACCATCTTTATGGAGAACTCCCCACCATGGTACAGTCAGTGTATAACCGGGGGTCGCACTACTAAACATACCGGGGCGATAAGGTAGGCTTCTCCGTGAGAATGAAGGAGAAGTAGTCTCTTGGACCCCTAATGGGTTATAGAGAGATAACGGAGGTAAATTAGTAAACTGACTACCTGCGTCAGGTTCTATATCTAATATGACTTCGTTGATTATAATTTCACAACCTCTTACATCAGCCATAACTGCCTCTGCTAAGATAAGTGTATATGCACCATTAGTAGCAGGGTCCTTGTCTATAGCAATGACTGTATTAACCTGTTGCCCTGTTAATTCAGTTACTTTTACACCTGCCTCACTTGGTGCTTTAATCTCATCACTATGATTTAGGTGAAATCCTTTAAGTTGCTGAGCGAATACATTAGGTTGTATGATAACTTGGTAAGCACCTACTTCTAATGGGTCAGGGAAGTGGTTATTTAGAGTATATGTACCACCTGCCTCTAATATGACCGAGTGCCCTCCTTGAGAATTGGTAGTACCTGCTACTCCAAGTGCGGCTAATATACCATATCCTTCATATTTCACTTTGGTTTCAGTAAGTAATGTAAATGCCCCGCCATGTATGTCACTTGGTCCGTATGGAGCACTGGGTCCTGAAAACCAAATATTAGGACTAACCGAAGGCTCATGCGTAATCACAGTAGCAGTAGCAGAAGTACGCACCCCTTCTTTAGTACCGACTAAATCATTAGTAATCGGACCGAAGTTAGAACTACGACAAGATTGATGCAAATCATAAACCCGTTGATATGCTGGATGGGCATAATGACCCGGTAATAGAGCCATTGTTGGACTGACATAATGGTGACCCATGCGAGGTATAGGCATGGGGGTCATTTTGGGCTTAATTATACGAGAGTAAGGTGCAGATGGATTAACCATCGCCCCTGTATTGGCCGGTAAGTTACTATAGGTATCAAACCAATCTATCTTCTTCATATCTGGACTTGCGCCGCTATATTCACTATGGTCCCTCAACCTACGGGCCGCAAAGAAACGAGTACTACCAGCGGGCATATAGTAAGATGGTACAATCTTGAGCCCTGTCTTACCTGTCACAAATGAAGTAAAGTCTGGACTTAGTACTACTCCTGTGAAACTATTACCAGCCACTCCTGTATAACTAGCAAGTACGCCTTTGTCAGTAGTAGGGTCATATACTCTCAAGAACCAACGCCCTCCGCTTTGCTCTGTACTATCCTGCCATACCGTAGGACTTGGAGCACTACCGGCAGTCAAAGTAGTACCTGCCTGTGAAGTGAAATCCAACTCATCTGAATCATAACGGTGAGTCATAGTTATTCCCATACGGGTAACATGAAAGAATAGACTTCTGTCATGCGGCTCGTAACTGGTCTGTAATGGGGCGTTATCTGTATAATCGGACCAACCTTCATTACTTGAAGCGGGGAACTTTAACCTACTTTTACTAGTAGTGGTACTTATGTCAGTACCGTCTTGACTAAGATGCTCCCATCCATTATCTTCCCATGTAGGGAATAGACGAGGGCCCGGATTAGTATTATTGAACATATCACTAACCATATCAACAGGTTGAGCAGGATGTTGTAACCCACCTGACCCTATGGTTTCGTTTTGATACGCCTGAATCCGGTCAAATCCGGGCCTAATTATGATGTTCCCCGGTATTTCATCAGCATTAGGTAACCTAATCTTCATATTAGGAGAAATACCTGAGCCAGCAAGAGAAGGTGCTAATCCAGAGATAGCCCTGTCACTAACATGCCTAAAGTCTAGTATAACCGTACCTAATGGAGAGCCACCTTCTATCCGATGCTCTTGTCCCGTATCGTCAATAACTTGTACGCTATTAAATTGTATATCTTCATTAGGAATCATCAAAGCATTTCTAATTTCAAGAGGATGCTGCTCGGCTAATGACGGATGGGCTAACTCTTGCGCTTGGATAATAGGGAACATGGCCATATTTGTAGTTTCAAAGGAGAATCTAACATTACCTAATACCTTTTCGCCTACTAATGACCCACCTTTCTTAACCCACGGAATCATACCTAGTCCTCTAGCATTTACGGCAGGCATAGTTAAACTCCCGCCATCCATTCGCTTCCAAATGAGGTGTTCGGCTGAGAAATTACGAGCAGCACTTCGCCTTGCGTAAAATCCGTATAGACCCGGATTAGGTTGCGTACTGTCACCATCATCAGTGTCTAAGTAGTCTGTATGTTCACTTGTACCTATACATTCTACTCCATAGGTATCGTCAAAGTCCTCGTGAAAGTTAGATGATTTCACTACTGACTCGTCCCAAAACAAATCACCTGTGGGGTATAAGCAAGGAGTAGCCTGAGCCATATCTCCACTCTGTATGGTACGATGCAGTTGTCCATCTGTAGGAATAGCCCCTGTAGCAGGGTAATTGGCCGGAACTGTAGGTCTATTGAACAAACTATGCATTTGTGCTTCTATATGCGGCCCAGCGGTCGCTGGTCCTACATATCTTGATTTATTATGCACTTTATCGGCATCCCATTTGACAGTACCTGCGTTAAGTAGAGAATTAGTCTGTTTTGTCATTAACCAATCGCCTGCGCTTAATATACCGTCTCGGTCAGTCTTAGCAATGAGCGGTAATTCACTTTCATGAGTGACTGCAATCAAATGTCGTGAGGTTAATCCGGTTACGCAATAATTACTTGCCATGTCACTGGTAGTGTCTTGGACACCCACAGGACTGCCCTGTGATAAACAAGTTTCTACTGCACCATATGGGTTAAAGCCAAGGAAAGGATGCCATGCGCCTTTACCAGCAGCGTATAGATTACTACCCATTGACAAACCGTTATAGGAATTGAGATAAGAATAGGCTTCACCATTCCAGCCTACTGCTCCAATAGGCTTAGTCCTATCAACTGCGTCAATTAAACCACTAAAGTGAACTTGTGTCATATGGTCCCTAGTAGTACCAAGTGCTACATTATTATGACGATGTGCACCAGCCTTAGTCCAAACATATACCTTTGTATTAGGAGGGGGCACAGGAGTGAGGGGTATATCTGCTCTAATACTTGGGTCTACTACATTTGAAGTACCTGAAATAGGATTAACCGCTAATGTAAAGGTATTAACTCCATTATGGTCAATGTAAGGTGCATATCCCGATATACCTATCCCGTCACTAACCCTCAGCCATCCGTATTTAGGTAAATTAGCAATACTTGCGGCGACAGTTAGAGTAGCGGCGACAGGACCTACTGGATTATGCACTGTTGCGCTAACTAAGTCGTGCTCGGCCCAAGCGTAGCGGTCTTGTTTATGCGCATTTTGCATACTTGGTAAGAAAGTACCTCCAATAGCCTTGAGTGGGTCTTTACCGGGGAATGTGTTAATAGAAGCACTAATTACTGCTGCTAATTCTTCGGCATTTTGACAACGAGTAGCATCTACTACCACTACATTCTCGTCAGCATCTTGGTTAGTGGGCGTACCTCCATAAAATGCTAAATATGCCTTAGATAATAACCCACATGGTCTAAAGGCCGTTACATTTTGTTGATTGCCTGACCCTGTACTTAAACGACTATTCGTTATAGGGTTTTTAGGATTGATATTAACATGGTTGTCTAAGAAATGCCCGCCCGGATGATAGCCTCCATCCATGTGCCATATTGCGGTAGATTTACGAGTCTTTGGATGAGTACCACTACCTACGGCGGCACCATTTACATCAGCGAATATATATGCAAACGGATGAGCATGTTTAGGCATAGTCATAGCCACTGCGTGGTCTGTCCCTTCATAGTAAAAGGCTTTACTAAATACCTGCGAATATGCTTTACCGACTGCCGCATTGACATTAGGGAACCCCTTAGTCGGTTGCCAATTCATTTCGTAATTAAACCCAGTTAAGTTATTCTTTTGAAAATAGTCAGTCATTGGTAAATGGGCACTAATGCTATTTAAGCGATTAAACCCACTATGATGAAGTGCATCTCCGTTAGTAAGTTGATTAGGTAAAAATGAATCTTTAGCAATATCACCACCTATGTAAATAGGTACACTACTATAACCATTACCTGCACTTACTATGTTAGCACCTTGTGGTTCAAACGCAGCGGTGTTGTGGGGGAATGCTTGACCGGGCCCAAATATCATGTAAGTAGTTTGGTCAGTAGTAGCCCCCTCTGCGCTATAACGAGCATGAGGATGAGCAAATCTAATTATGACAGGACTAGGTATATTTACATTAACAGAATTAGCCCCATCCGTATAAGTAATACCAGTGGCCTTCGTATTAGCACCCTTGGTCATATCAAACGGTAATAAACCATCTTGGTTAAACAGAGGTGGGTTATTTTGACCTTTATGCTGGTCTAAATATGGTACACCGGGGAACATAGCAAGCATAGCATTCGTATCAATGAGGGCATATGCCCCAGCAACTTCTCCTATATTTTGAAATCCAGCCGAACCCGTTGGACCCACTGAATAAGGATGTGTATAGAAATCTCCATAGTCATTTTGAGTACCGTCATTTATGTCTAAGACAGTGCCTGAAAACCCGCCACCAAAGTAAAGAGGGACCCAATGGTCAGGACTATCCCTCGCTCCTCTAAAGTAAAGGAATGGACTTGACTTCTTACTACCTGCTCGTCTAACTCCGTCTATATTGATGGCATCATTACGCCCGCCGTTTTTGACTAAGGTATGTCCCGCAAGTACTGATGCAAAACCCGTAGATGTCCCTTCATTAAGAGAATATACTAATGTACGCTCAGTTGCACCTGCCGCAGTAGAATCGCTCCTAACAGTAGCGTATTCTTCACCACCCCACCAAATTGTAAATCGCTCACCCCAACTCTCTGCATGGTTAGAGGCCGGTACTGCAATTAAGTACAGATATTCGCCTACTGGTAGGGTTAATTGAGTAGGCGTAACTGTATCAGGCTCTATCATCGGACTACTAACATTAGGTATGATATGGTCACCTGCCACATTAGTATAATTTTCTCCTCTAAGGTTACGCTGCCAAGTAGTAATGTCCACTATATTATTCTGCGTATCTACCAATATAGGAGTAGCAGTATTAGCATTAGTCCCTCTATATTTAGTACTAACATGCAATACAGTTCTAGGGACATATCCTATATCTAAGCGAGTTCCTTTATCTCTTTCTCCGTTGCTCAGACCACCTGTATGGGTCACGCCTACCACTGCGTCACTGCTCGCTCCCTCTAATAAGCCCCAGTCTTTCTCTCTACTAACTTCAAACAAGGTACTAAGCGGGACTTTGCTATCACTCTTTGTAGACACAGTAATAGCACTTGGTCCTACTCCCCATTCACCAAGTGTCCTACCGTCAGGTGCAAGCATATCCCTGCAATCAAACTTACCATCACCATTGATAGCAAACTCAACGGCTGCTGCAATAACCTCATCTGTTAATACACTTGTAAAGTTAATGCGTGGACTGATGAGATAACTACCGTCAGCGTGGGCAGCATTACCACCTGTTAGTCCATGAAACTCATGTACCCCTGTCTTATTATTATGTGTACGACTATTATAATGAAAAGTTATACCTTGGTCGCCACCTTGGGTAGATAATTGAAATAAACCACTTTCGGGGAAGCCCATGTACCCTAATATGTCAGGATGGGTATTAGTACCGCCTACATCGTAAGGTGCGTCTAACACAATGGCTAATTTTCTAGCAGAGCCTGAACCTGTTTCTATAGTAGTACCTCTAATACCAATAGCGGGACTAGGGTAAGTATTCCACAAATTACCCTTGTAGTCAAACAATGTACCGCCAGTTTTCTCACCACATACTTCGCCTTCTCCTACCATATGTTTACCAATCGTAAAGCCACCCTGCGCTACATCTCTGTCATCAAAGTAAATTATAACTTCCTCATCAATAGTAGGTGGTAATGTAGTCATATCGTTAGCAAACTTTTCTCCAAATTGTCGGTAAACCATGCGTACCGTATGAATACCGCCCCTGTGGTCTACAAACTTAATTCCATACAAATTACCGTTACCTATACTTTGGTTCTCAACATCTACTTTAGGTATATATCCATCGGTAGTACTTTCTACAATACTTAATGATAGCATGGCTGAACTAACATTATTAGGATTGCCGTAAATTGCATTATAACGACTATCTTCATTATCTCTACCGAATCCCCATTTACCCGCATCTGGTGCCCAACCCGGAATACCTGCTTGAGTGAAGCCTCCGAAGTTAATACGGGCTTTTGCGACTGTACCTATTCTCAGCCCATCAATGAGGGTAGCGGCTGGACTTTTTGTCTCAAACGATTCATTGATAACTGTATTGGCATTTCTACCCGATACATTCTCTACATTATTATCGGCCATAATCGTAGCACTCCCCGGCATTTCAGGACCTAAGTTTAGATTATTACGGAATGCGTCATTGATTTCTTCAGGTGGCAAGAACTCCTTGAGTGTAGTGATAGGAGCAAAAGGTCTACCAAATCTATTGATAGGCATAGGAGCAGGGTGCATATTTTCACCCGTGATTTCGTCAGGCTGACACCAGTAATTACGGAAGCGACCCCCATGTCCAATTAGATATTGAGGGCGATAAGGTGTCTGTGCCCTACTATTATCAAGCCATGTACAGAAGTTTCTCCCGCCTGCGCCCGGTACAGTAGAATGGATAACTATTGAAAATCCTTTATTACCATTTGAATCAAGTACAACCCTTCCTAAATGGGCCCTTACATAGCCCATATGGGTACCTCTATCATGACTCGCAAAGCCTTTCTTAATATCCCAAAATGGTGCAGGGTCATGTGTTGAACCAGTTGCTGCAAAGTCAGCATGTAAGTGAGAAGCAGATGGGTCTTTACCGTTATCCCCGCCACTTGTAGGACCGGGGGAACTCAAATCAAATCGCTCTGACTCGCCTAAAAATTGGTCGGCTGGTCTACGAGCATGAGTCCTACCGTTCAGTGCACCTCCTTGGTTAATGAGGCGTATAACTTCACGAGCAGCGGCTTCTATGTCAGTAACCCCGTCTCTAAGTGCAACCTCGCCTAAATCAACGGTTAATCTTCTAATGAAATCCATTTTGGACCAATGGTCTAATTGACTTAAACGGGACTCATCATGGTCTGCTAAATCAAGAGTAGTGTTCCTAATACCCTTCATGGCTAAAAAGGCAGGTATACAACGAGTACCGTCAGGCGTATCAAAGAAAGTAGAATACTCACGGGAACTTGCGTCTACTTCTTGGTGTTTGGCCAATGCTACAGAACCATCTGTAACTGCATCTTCTGTACGAGGGATAGCACTAGTCTTGTCCATGTTCCCTACATTAGGGCTATGGGTAGATAAACCTCCTGCTACATTTGCGTTCCACGAACTACCATGTGCATAAGAGGACTCTATGAAATCCGAATCCTCTGTGGATATTAGTTCTTTATTTTGACTAAAGAAACCGGCTGCTACATCTATTGATGAGCCTGAGTTCGCATCTGCGTTACTGATTAAACCCGTGGCAGTATTGCTACTACTTCCGATACGAGTAGCATCGGGACTAGTCTGTACTTGCATCCATAAATCTTGAAATGCGATAAACTCTCTATCATGTCCTACATCGTATAGTAATATACGAGTATATTCTTCTGTAGACTGATATGGGTCAAGGTAGGCTACCATAGGTGCAGTATTTGCCGCTAGACCAAGTGCTTCGTAATTTAGTTCAATAGTCTTGTTAATATGTTGTACCATATTTTGAGCAGTCTCTATACAAGTATTCCCAATCAAGAAGTTTTCAAGTGGTATACTATCTCTTGGGTTACTGTTAAGTGCACCCTTACCACCATTAAAGCCAGTCCAAACCAGCCCTTCGTTTAAGACTCCTCTACTTTTACAAAATAACCCCTCTATTGCATGAGGATTAGTATAGTGCATATTCATCCATACTGTATCTCCATTACGCAATCCGCCCGGCGCATAAGGATAGGCCCATGCCATATTCAAAAATACATCTTCTTTTACTTCAGGATATACTATTACAGGATGGGCATGTAAATCAACAACACTAATCTCGTCTCCAACCGCTGGGTTAAAATTAGCATCATGTGGTGCAGTAAAGTTGATAACATTGCCTATACGGTTATTATAATGCGCATAATAAGTAGTGCCCGCAGCATTGGTCCATCCGACTCTGTACAGGTAACTAACATGCGGCGATGTAATAGGGAATAGCGAAGCATCTTCCAGCACTATCCCTGTGACAGGTGCTGCGCCTGTTATAGCGGTAATTTTACTAGTGGCCCGCTTGTTCTGTATGCGTGCAAGATGAGGATTAGTGCGTGGCCCTGCTCTAAACTCAATAGCAGATACATATTGCTTAAGTCCATAATCTATATTACCACCTTGCGTCATAACATTAGAGCGGTCGTGATAAAAGGACCGGCGACCCTCATAGCCAGCACTAATGAGTTGCGGATTATCAGCGATACCGTTGTAACTCATATCTTGGTAACCGGGACTTGGAGTGAGCAATGCTCCTATTTTCAAATCTCTAAGGAAGTGCTTTGACATACTCCATGTAGCACCAGCGGCACCTACAAGAGCCAAGTAGTGATTAGTAGTGTCTCTTGTTTGGTAAATACACCATTCTCCTGAACTCAAAAATGCTCTACGATAACGCAGACTTCCGTCTAAGCCTGCTACATTAGTTGGGGCAAGTGTAGGTTTAGGGAATACATTAGCGTCCTCAATGTACACTCTATGATTACCTGCGTCATATGGGCGTATAACCTTAGTACCGGAACGATGTGCATTTGCTCCAATTGTATATGAAAACGCACCGAATATCTCAGGGTCTTGTGGACTCAGCGCATCAAACCTTCTACCTACGGGATTGGGTGACCATGAATGAGCAGTATGGGTACAGTCTATGTGAATCTTCATACTGTTATCAGGACCGGGGAATATACCTAGTTCAGGTTTATCAAAGAAGAACTCCTCAAATAGCGGTATCTCTACTAATGCCCTTGTACTTGCATATTGAGTACCGAGTTGGTAATCGTGCTGCACTGTATCAAGTGTTTGAAATAACCTATCGTTGATAGAAGTGGCATCATTACATATTGATTCTTCTGAAAACTTATTATCCAAGTGTAAACTATCACCGATAGCGATGCCGCTACCGTTCAGCCAATCTACAAAGGAGTCTGCCTCACTACCGTCCGGTAATATGAACTCTCCTGTTCCTATCTTACCAGCGGCTACACTAAATGAGAATGTAGTACCAGTCTTACTAGTATAAGTAGCAGATGCGTATCTATTCCTATCAGTAATATTATCTTTAGATAATTCTAAATGAACTGTACCTACATTAGGAAAACTGTAAGTACCCCAACTTTGTAAATCAGTCGCCCTATTATTCAAAGGCAATACAGTAATCGTACCCGCAGGTCCATTAGTTTCAGCAATCTTCGTTGTACAATCTCTACGAGTATTCCACCCTAAGCGAGAGATAGGGCTTGGGTCCCATGTCTCTTTGGTATTCATAGCACCTTGTCCCGGCCCGCCCAATGTCATAGTAACTACAGGTGCGCCCGGCATTATTTCCTTGACTATATGAGAATCAGGTGCACCGGAGCCCTTCACATATACACTTGACGAGCCTATATCGCTCAGTAACCCGTGTGCTAACATAGCCGAATTACCTCGCCCATCATCATCAAATGACATCACCCTGCCCTTTGACATTATATATTCTATACTAAACTCGTTATCTCCAATTTGACCGACTCGCATCTTGGTCAATTGATTAAACCTACGCCTATCACTTGGTTGAATGACTAACTTAACCTCATTTCCTATAGAAGTATGTTCAATTATATCAAATATCTCATAAACTAATGAACTCTGGTTACTTGTGCCGTAACTAGGTCTAACTGGCTCTGCAAACATTTCGTCATTGTCTACCAATGCTTCTGTAATACCTGCGCCTATTGTAATACTAGTAGCGGATACTGCCGTAAGTGTACCCAAGTGTTTCCCATTTGCTTTGTAAACACGGTCGCCAATTTGATAAATTGTAGTAGCATCTACTCCATCAACTACGATTGCAGTAGCAGTGGTAGCCGCATAACCACTAGCATTATTGACATAAATACCTATACGGTTACGCTTCCCTGTAATAACTTGGGCAGTTACATCAGCCACCTCTGTTAAATTATCACTATTACCACTTGCTGGTCTTACCAATATTTTATTGAATACTGATGCTCTACTTGATAGTCCTGTTTGTGCGACTGCTATGGCCTGTGGAGTCGTCTGCGCTTTATCGGTGCCTACTAATGGTAAATAATTAGAAGGACATAAGGAGTTATCTAATTGATTTTCTGCTAATATACCTTCTGAACTATCTCCCTCTAACTCCCCATCCTTAAACGGGAACATATCTGGTAGTTTGAAAGTGACGGTACCACCTGCTGCGAATAATTTGAGTGCCCCCATGTTAGCATCTTGTCTAATTATATCCAGTATAGAGAGAGAGCCTGTTACCATTTCGCTCACATTGGGTAATGTCTTGGTTATCATTACTTTAGGACTTGTGCTCTTTAACTGCACAATAGCATTAACAGTCGCTGCAACTAAGAATGCTGCATCAACCGCCGTATCAAATGTCAAAGTTTTAGCAGCATAGTCAATTGTCACTTTATTACCAGAAATGATGCTAGCCTTTATAGTACCGATTTGTAATTCGTCTGCGTTAATCGCTGCGCCATCTGCACCGAAGGACTTAACACTTTGCAGAGTTATAACAGTCGCCGCAGAAGCAGTTATGCGTGAAGTAGCGATAGTATTGTATAAATCACCACCCCTGTCTACTGCATTGTAATGCATCTGTACGAATGGTGCATATCCGAATGCAGCCAATTGAGGTACTTCTAATATAGCAATGCGACTTTCTATAGAGGGGATGATTGCTCTAATATCGTCAGTACTATCGGTACCCGATAATGACTTTAAGAGAAACAGGTCAGATTTGAAAGCAAGTCCTCCTAGTGCCAAAACATCCCTCTGCGTGTCGTCAATGTCCGACATACCGTTCTCAACAATTTCAGTAACAAGTGAGTAAGTGCTTACTGATTTAGGTGTAATCGGACCATGAGTATCATAACTAGAAACTATACTATTGACAGGTACCATAGTTTTAACATCGGCAAACTGCGAAGGGAATACCGCCGATATAGAATCAGATGCCCCATCAAGTTTCTTCTCTACCTCATGTGAGATAGGAGGGGGTAACATACCCATAAATGGATGACTAACAATATGATTTAGTATATGGCGACCAGAATGACCTATAACAAACTCTCTGCCCATATTAGTAGTTGCAGAAAAGGTATTGTAATCATGGGTATCAATCGCCATGCTTAAGGAAAACATAAGACCATGATTACTATATTCACTTTCATCAATTACCACTTGACCTTGCCTTTGTGAAAATTGAGTACCGCTACCATGAGGTTGGTAATCATTACCATTCCCTCCATCTACTATACAATCGCCTGTAATTATTACGAATCTCCCGGCATCATGGTTCATAAGCAGCCCTCTACGCCCCGTAACAGGGTTGGCTGAGAAGTCTAAATGGATAGATTCTACTGTAACTGTACCTGCGTTAGCATCTATTGCCATTAAGCGTAGCCTCTCTGGTGCTTTACCTGTAGGTTTACCAGTAGTTGGCGAATATCCCAATGGGTTAATCAGTATATTATACGGCACTTTAGGAATATTAACAGTAGCACTAGCAGATGCAGAGTAAACAGTTACATTATATTCCCCTGCGTTATTCCATGGTGACTGTGTTACGAAATTGATACTTGTTAGACCACTCTGCCCACTTAATTCATCTACTAAGGTTTGTGCAGCGGTAACACCTATACTAAATGTAGAACTAGCCGCAGCCGAAGCAGTAAGAGAAGGAGTAGTCGTGAGTATATTGACAGGCTCAATAGGCTCCTCAAATCTCCACAACCCAAGTGTACTGCTATCCTTCAATGGAGCATACGGCTGGCGACCAGATGGCTTTTCACCTTTGGACCAATGTATGGCTTCTATTACTCCTCTAAAATCTCCGCCCCTACCTCCTAAGTAAATATGATTCTGTTGATTTACTAATTCATAATCTTCATCAAACTGCTTTGATGCTGCAAGGTCACCATTGATATGTAACGATAATACTCTACGGTTAAAGGTGACAGTTACATTTAGTAATTCTCTATGTCCGTCATTAAACGCACTTGTATTATTATCCTCTGAACTAGTGGCCAAGTAAGAGCCATGAGCATCCGTTATAGCACTAGGGAATAGAGCACCATCGTAATACGCTACTCTACCATTAGCATTACTTACAGGAGTTCCTGTAGAAATTACAAATGTAGAATCTCTACCTGACGAAAGATTACGCAACCTAACCTCAAATGATGCAGGTGCAGGACTGCTCGGACTACCAACTGATAGTCGCATAACATTCTCTTGCTCAAATATTACTCCTCCGCAATCCGGTATAGTCCATGTCTCTAAAGTAAATGCTGAAATTGCATTAGGTAATCGTTTACGAGTTTCAGTTTGAGAGCCATGTACTTGGTTAGAATTAACAGGTACGAGTACACTGTCGCTTACTCCATTGAACTGTAAAGCATAGCCGGGGTTGATTACTATAGTCATATTATACACCTATCACGAAGTCACTTGCCATTAGTTTAAGATTAAATGCATAGTGTTGATTACCTGCATCGTACCGTATGTGAAGTTTCTCAGGTATGACTCTCATCCCTCCGTCATTACCATGTGCATCGGTATCTAATGTGACCCATAAGTCCTGTAATGCCGAGCCAACGAAACCTACTAAGTTCTGCACCGAGTCAGGGATAATGCCGTCTATCATGGCTTCAAACCAATACTCCGTAGTTTCTCCACTATCGCCTCCTCCCATTTCACCCTGCATACTTAATTCCTTAAACTTTTTAGAGGCTGGTAATAAATTAGCCGCTGAGCCCTTTTGGGCTATATCCAGTTCTCCGAATGTTAAGAAAAAATTACGAGCAATGCCTGTTACTCCTGAACTTGTGATTAGGCTATCATAAGGTATCTGTATACCTCTGATTAAATCAGTATCTTTATGAGCATTAGAAACTATACCCATCAAGTCTTGTACTTTATCACCTGCTGATTTAGTACCATGTGAAGGAGGAGTACCATCAATTTTCAATGCAGATAGTCCGAATCTATCCTTCAATAAGGTAGAACAACATTCAATATCTGTGGTCACTGTCTCAGGAGTGTATATCTGTTTTATCATAATAACTGGACCATTAGTAGATACTTCAAAGGCAGTAGGTAATGTATCACCATCAGGGTGAATCTGCTTATAGACGCTATCTGTTATATCACTAGTTAGTGCAAGTGCTTCTGCCATTATAAGTGCCAATGTCTTAGCAGGGTTACCGTTAGTAGGGTTCATTATATCACCTACGGGTATTCTTACATATGCATCCTTTTGTTCTGCATCATATGCAAACTCCTTATAACCACCTAAACCGTTAGGTATTCTCCTAACGCTAGTATCTATCTGTTTTGTTAAAACAGGAGGAGACGAGCCTCCGCAGAGACTATGGGTATAATTTTTATCAAACTTAAACCTAATTCCTATGTGACCCTTGGTATCACTTATATCAAATCCTCCATCTTGAAGCATTCTGGACCCTGATACATTACGCCCGCAATCCTCTATCCAATAACTCGGTACTATTTTAATTTCACAATTATGTAATATATCAGTAGGCTTTTCGTTAATAAAGACCTCCTCGTATAATGCTAATGGTTGGGCGTTCTTACTCAATAATTTGACATGCCATTCTGTAGCACTTATAATATCAACCTCGTCAATAATGCCTATTTTATCCCCCCGTTGATTAAATAAACTCATCTTGGTATATAGAGTATCATTAGCGGTTAAAGCAACTGCGATAGGTGATGTAAATATAATAGTACTGGCGGTCACGCTACTGACCGTACCTATAGTAGTACCATCCGACTTTACCATGATATTACCCGGTCCTACTAATTTATCGGCTTCGTATGCAGGGTTATCAACTATAGATATGTAACCTCCTACATTTTTTGTATCTGGACCAACACTGATTGTACTTACTGCTCCTATTAGGTAACTATTCGTTACTCTTAGGTAAGACCGATGGTGCGACTTTGATGTAGGCGCAAAGTTGCCGATATTTGCGCCAATGGGGGAGCACTCTACTGTAAGTGTTTCATTTTCTACGATAGTATGCCTTGATGTTAATCTCAAATAGGGCGATATACCGCCTGTGCCCAAATTGGGACTAGTAACCACAGGTCTAGTTTCACCTACTCTTGTAGGTAATACTTTACCAAAGTTAAGTATAGTTACCATTGAACTAAGAGGTGCGTTTGCTTCACCTACTACTTCGGTGTCATCGTCTACAAATATACCCGCAATCTCCATCTCAACACGAGGTACATTCAAATCCGCTGCAAATCGCTTTAAGTAATTATCAGGTGTCGGGAATGCACTTACATTTCTTTCAACACTAATGTCAAAACTTTGAGCGAGAAGGTCTATCCGGTCATCACCGAATGCGCCTAAACTTAATCTAATAGGAATTGCCATAATATCACCTCATAGTATTATATCAGCCGCAATGAACTTCAAACTGAACTCGTATGCTTTCATATCAGCATCTCTGTGGACATTAAAATCAGTCACTAGGCCACTAATACCATTTTTATAATGACCTAAGCCTGTATGTGAAAACAACCTACTTGCGTGAGTTTTGTTAGCCGATGCAGTTTTATCAAATGTACTGCCCTCGGTCGTTAAGAAGAAATTACGCTGCGCTACTTCTGTATCAAGATTTGACTTACCTTTGGTGACCAGTGAGTTATAAGGGATTTGTATACCCCTAATAAAGTCACCTTGAGCCGCTTCTGAGCGATAAAATGTATTCTGTACAAAGTCCAACCCTAATCCTAATATATCTTCTATCATATTACCGCTAGGTATATTTGAAAAGTTAGCACTATTACCCAATATGCCGAGAATATCCTGTACTTTATCTCCCCCACTCTTTACTTTCTTACCGCTTCGGCCACCAGAGAATCCCTCTATGACGGGCATTTGCCCTGCTCCCATATTGGTTTCAATCGTATCGGACAACTGCCCTAATGACGAAGCGTATAACTGTGTGATAAGCAACCTTGAATTAAAGTTATGGTATGACTGAGATATAACGGTACTAAATGCTTTATTCATAGTAGTCTCACCTAATGCATTTACTGCCTTGCCTATATCAGTGGTACCTGTAAGTGCATTTGATAAGAGATAAGTTATGTATTCATCAGTCCTTGTTATCCCCCCGCCTGTATCCCTAGCAGAGCCATCTTCATGAACAGGGAACTCCGGCCCTACTGATTTATCAGGAGGGGCCGTATCAACATAAGTGTCTGCATTTTTAATAGGAATTACGATAACAGGTGTATCGCCCGAAGCATGTAAATTATCTAATGTAGTAGGTAATATTACTATTTCATCACCTATAACAGGTGTGATAGATGCTAAAGTTCGTGAGTAGTATACAGTAATCTGTGATGAAGTTTGGCTAATAATAGTCCCTGTCTGTACATTTTTTGCGTCATGGCGCAAGGTGTGCGTTACAGGGTTCCTAAATGCTATTCTATAATCTCCCTCACTTTCTGTGAGTTCAAACCATTTGCGTGGGTCATCACCAGTCACATCAATTACTCCTCCAGTAAATCCTGTAATTGTCATACCTGTACCTCTAGTCATGTTAGCATAAGCATGAGGCTCCCTAACTGAGCCGACTCTATGAGTATCAAATCCTACCCTAATATGCTTATGTTCATATGAGTAATTGACACCACGATATGGATGTCCTGTGGCTAAGCCAATGCTATACTTTCTTGATAAATAACCTTCAACTTGGTGCAATTCGTCAGCCGTTAAGACCCTATTGTAGATAAGTATTTCAGAGATACCACCGTCTAAGTGCAATGAGGGGTTATAATCTGCTCCAATTCTCAAACTTACTGTACTAGGAACAGGCTCAAAGGTAGTAGCGGAAGCAGTATTTTGATGCTCGCCCTCTACATATACTTTCACTTCGTCCGATTGACCATCAGCGTTAGTATCCTCCATTGTATATGCCATTATGTGCCCCGCATAACCAGTAACAGTACTCAAAGTAGAGTTGAGCGTTTGCTGGGCCCCTGCGTCATCATGCCATATAGCCCTAATGCCATTACTTATCATCATTAGTTCAAATCCCCTATCAGGAGCACTGGTCCGTGAACTTAACACTGTATTAGCGGTTGCGTCATTAACCGAGCCGACTACTACTACAGTAAACTCCTCATTATTCAAGAAAGTATTAAATGTTACATCCATATAATCGTTAGCCCCGTCAAACTTCATGTAAGGCTGACCGCCCGGTCCACTTGTCATGAATAATGGCTTGTTAGCACCTATGGCCTGACTAGCGTCTCTACCATTACCACTTGAATCCGACCATGTTGTTACTTCTATGCCATGATTATCGTACCATCTATCAACTGCATAATGCGCATCAGCCTTGAGCCATAACTGCAACCCTGTCTTAACAGGATTATCCAATGATGCTGCTGCCTCTACCCAATAGGCTATCGGCAAATCTATGTATTTACTATGCCAGTTTTTAATTACACGGTTACCTAAGTCATTTCGGTCTACAGGCGGATTACCTAATGAGCCACCTGTACCGTGTGGATTAAAGCCCGAAAAGCCCCCTGAGCCTAACGAAGGGCCTAAGTTAAACCCTGACCCTATGCCTCCGATTGTTCCCGGCCCTCCGGGTGTGCCTCCTCCTCCAATTGTATCACCATCAGCCCACGATATTAGTTGCTGAGGTTGATAGAAATCTATAGTGGCCGTAGCACTTGCAGTTGCCTCTTGACCCGTATCATCACCAAATACTCCCTGTACTTCAAACAAGACTGCTGCTTGGTTCAAATCAATGCCCATTTTCTTAGCATCGGCGAAAGGGATACCAAGGTTAGACTGAATGCGCTCTACTAGCATATCAATACTAGTAGCACTTAGAGAAATGGTATCACCATTTTCCTTTACCAATCTAATCGGTACTCTTTCACCTTCGTCTACCATATTAGCCGCTCCTGCTAAATCCGCTATTCACTAATGGTCCACCAATCTTAGTGCGTAATTCCTTAGTTACCATAGCACTAATTTCTTTGGCCAGTGCTCGTTTATCAGTACGGTCAGTAACTCCGCTAACATCAATTCTTAGATTGATAGTAATATCATTCGTTTGATTATTATTACTAACCCCTGCCTTTACTTCGTTACTAATATCATTCGTTTGACCAAATGGCTTACTATCCCCTACTCCTCGTAGGGCTTCCCTAAGGTCAATCGTATGCGATTTAGTCATCGCCATACTGTTAGTGAACTTATCCATTTGTTGCTGCAAACCCTTCATATTTTGAGTGGCTTCCTTGCTATATTTCTTAAACTTCTCCATTGCTTCAACAGAGCGAGGGTCTATATTACCGTCTACCATTTACTCGCCTCCAATGGGGGCACATGGTCATAGCCCAAGTAGACTGCGCTTCCAGAGGCTTCTTCCTCACCTTGTAACGCCTGTGCCCAGTATAGTAATTGCTTAGCATCGTTTACATTCATATTTCTCACTTCCTTCAAACTCATATTATAATGCGTCATTAGTAAATACTCCAATCCTTCTCGTTGTAATTCAGCCCTATCCTGTACCATCTTGCCGTGTATGAATCTCTTAATTTGACCAACACGGCTTATTGAAAAACTAACCAGCCCGCTACCTCATGGGGCTCTGGTAATAGTGCTGCTAACTTACCGCCGTCCTTTGGACTAAGCGTTAGTATATCAACTACAGGCTCGCAGTCAAGCCAATTTGAAAATGCATAATGCCAGTAATTAGAGAAGTCAATACTATCCGTAGCAAGGATAGGTGCGACTTTTTGAATGTCAAAGAATGTCAGCCGTTTGGCTATAACTTTAGTTGGCTGACCGGCTATTTCTATACTATTCTTCTTCTCCTTTGACATACTTACTCACTTCCTTGTCGGATGCAGCCGAATCATCGGGGGCATCCTCGGACGCTTGGTGAGCAAACGGGTTATCGCTGGCTCTCCCTGCTTCCGGGTTAAAGAGGTATTCTCCTCCTTCTTCTTCTTCTATAACATTATCATATATAACCTCACCCGATGGGTGCAAAGATGTATAATTTCTAAGTGGCATATTATCAACTTTGATATAGAGTATCATTACTTATGACTTTAATATTCTGAGGGTGTAACATTATTTTAGCGTGCAACAACCCCTTGTCGTCTGGTACGGGAATAGGGCAATCAGTAATAAAGTAATCATCCATCACTATCCTTAGAGAAGGAGTGGTATATTCGGTAGCCCCATCACTATTAGTGGGTTTAGTAAAGTTCAATATAATCCCACCACCTGTTGCTCCAACGGTACCACTTTGTTGCACATGGGTTCTCAATTGATGATACAGAGTAGCATCAGTCAATATTACATCTATCTCCATCTCAAACTCCTCACGCCCCTCTCGGATAATACTAGCATTACGAGTGCCGCCATAAGGAACTTGTTTCAAACTAATACCTGTAGCACTGTCTATAGATTCCGCCACTGGGTTACTTTGTATAGTATGAAACACCTCCACTCCAGTTTTGCCTCTTAATTCAAAACCACTTATGAATGTCATATCATCTCCAAATGCTGCGATTGTACCATTATAGAACATGAATGGCTTTTCGGCTCCACTCGCTATACCAGCAATCTTTCTACCTTTAGCAGTATCAGCGGTATTTTGAAACATGCGATGGGCAGTATACCTATCTCCTTTATCAGCACTTTCTAATCTACCTGTATCAGTATATGACGAAAGTGCATCAAAGATAGCCCTAAACTTTAATTCAGCATCTACTGTACTAGTTATTTCCCATTCTACAATCTTACAACCTCTAAAAATACGAGTCAGTTGTTTTGAATCACCTGTACTTCCGGGGGCCGTTGTTGATTCCGCTGCTCCGTTATAAGAGCCTACATCCCTAGTCCTTACGCTATGTTCTATAGAAAAACTAGGAATAGTGTCATTAGAAAATATCACACGATGTACTGGATTTTGAATGGTACGATTATCCATTACTTCAGGGCTACCATCACTGTGAGTGTTATGATACTGCCTTAATTCTAATGTATCAGCAGTAGTATGAGCAAACTGTAGTCCACCATCTAAGTATAACCTAAAGTGCATAGAAGTAGCCAATGCTTCAATAGCAATAATCCTTCTAATCTCACTACTTTCGGCCCATTCAAAATGTTCAGTATCGTTATTAAGAGTAGAGGCAGGTACTGATGATGACTCAGGTGGCCAATACTGATGGCCTGTACCTTTACTAGGTGCTTTGTAAGTAGTAGTAGGCACAAGTGTAGCGTCCTTTATCAATAAGTAATCACCAATCGCAGTATTATCAATGCCAAACTTAACTGAGGCTGCATCACTACTAATTACATCTACATAGGTTTGGCCTACTTCTAAATCAGCGAGGATAGTGGGCACAGGGGTAGCAGCATGAGGTCTTGCTCCGCACTTATCTTTACTAACTACTTCTTTACCCAAGCAATAAAATAACCACCGGGCATTATGTAAAGGCATCTCCATAGTACCCCCCATATGATGAACTTTACCTGTCTGTTGAACCGCAGCCTGCCTACCTAAGCCGACTACATGGTATTTGTGAATATCCACCCTTGTATCCGGTAAAGTCAAGAATGATGCTAATCCTATGAATTGGTCTAATAGACTAACTTCCTTTGAATCATCAGCGGCACTATCCATAGCAAATGCAGTCCCACTTTGTAGAGTAGGCATACCGGCAGAGTGGACGAATATAGCATCCCCCGCACCACTCGCAAGACTAGTAGAGGTAGAGAATGCTGGTACTATTTTGATAACAGTAGCATTGGATTCTAAGGTATGGTCCACTATACTGTATACCTTACTATTCAAAGACTTGTAATAATATGATTGAAAATTATTACCTGAATTAGCAGCGGCATGAAAGGTTAGTTTTTGACCAATAAGCATACCCAGTGGTACTTTAAGGATAGATTTTGCATTTTGAAAGATAGTGGTATCAACGGTATGAGCAGTCCCTGTAAAAGTAATAGTCGTATAATCTCGGCTGGTATTATCAGTAGTTGCAGTCCAGCCACATGGTTCTCCACTTTGGATGAATATCCCTGTTTCATGACCCATTGTAACTTCAGAGACATCACCTTTGTAATGTGCGCCGAATGTCATGGTATCGCCTCCGCTATTATGACTACTTCAACTTGAAATGTATGCCTGTATAACTTCTTGGTCCTATCGCTTAAATCAGTACGAGTTTTCAATACCATCCGGTCAAAGTTCTCCCCATCACCTTTTCGCTGACCATGTATCAGACGGCGCATTTCGTTTTCCATCTGTCGCAAACGAGTTCGCCCTTTACTAGTTCTAAGGTCTACCGTGATGTTATAACGAGTGGTAACAAAATTATAGAGCAAATCCGGCACATCTTCATTCTGCGCAGTTTCGTAGCATAGTACAAAGTCACTACGCTGCAAATCTAAACGCTTACCACGCTCTGGACCTTCACTGGCAATATCAATGATGACAGGTTTAATATTATCACTATTGGCCCTATTCCAAGCACTGAGTATGTCAATGACTGCATCAAGGGGCTCTTTCCAAGTTGCTACCATTTATTACCACCTCAGGCAAATACTACTATCTCCTTATACCTAGTTAGTATTGCTTCGGCTTCTTTTCGCCATAGTTGTATCTTAGAACCTAAATCAACATTCTGTGCACCTTCAGGAATAAGTACAGAACGGTCGTCACTCATTAACAAATCACTTGCTACTAACTTAGTGGCCGCTTCTTCAATAGCCTTCTCTAAATATCTCTCTCCGAATATATACGATGCTTTAATCGCATTCCATTCAAAGAACGGATAAGAGTTATTGAAGTAAATGATACCCATTTCAGAGTCAAGCCACCAATCTTTCAATCTACCTTGGTCACCGCCAGCGTCTGAGAAAGCACCTATGTCTGACTTGAGTCGGTGCTGGGTGAAACTAGTGCCTGCTACATTAAGTGTAACCAAAGGTGTACCGCTAACATTAGCGCAGCCTTCAAAGGTACCCCATGTGACTACACCTGTGTCAGGATGTATCGTAGTAGCCGTCTTACTCGTATAACTCATTACTTCATTACCTACCATGATTAAGCCGTAATTAGTAAAGTCAGTAGTATGAGTAACAGTAGTCGTAGGTACCCCATCTTCATATATGTAACCAACAGTGACTACGGGTCCTATTACCGATGCGCTATTACCTGAAGTAGCATTAGTTTGGTCTAGTTGTAAGTTAGTGCTATCATTGACTGCAATGGTAGAGTTCTCTCCACCCTTTGTCTGTTTCATACTGGTAATCTTAACCTTAGTGTTACCATAATCAGCATTAGCACTAGCGAGGAACTCATTATGCAAATAAACTGATTGCGTACCTCCCGCTACGGGTAATGTGAAGGTAGCACTTTCTGGAGCGGCATCAGTTGAAAATGAAACATTGGACCGATTAACTCTGTCCTCTTTGTTGATAAGGTCAGCCAGTGCTTGAGCCGCAGTAACTGAATCAAAGTCAGCGGCCCATTGATAAGTATTAGCACCTACTCCTAATGTAGCAAAACCCTTATCGCCGGGACAAAGATAAACTGCCTTGCCTGACAAAGCAGAGTAGTCTACTATTTCTATACGAGCCTCTGCCCCCGCTAATTCTCTATAATCATCTCCTTGCCAAACTTCAAGTTTTAGAATCTGCTGGATATTTCTAAACATAAGTGGAGCAGTACCTACATAATCTGTGAAATACCGGCGGCGATACGGTTTGTAAGTATCAAAGTTAATGTATTCGGCTATTGCTATACTTGGTCGCCAAGCATTACGAGTCGCATTATCTATACGGTCTTGTATACGCATGATATGGTCCTCAACAATCGCCTTGGTAACTCCTCTTGTCTTACCGTTAGTGAATGATGCCGTATTTTGAACATAGGCATTGTCAGCAACTTGGTAGTCAGCATGAGTAAAACTACCTGTAAAGGCGAGTTTTACCCCACTTGCAGATGATGATATAGCCGTAATTGATTTGGATATACCTAATGGGTCAGCGTCACTGTAAAGTAGTATACTATCTCCCACGGTAAAGCCATGATTCCTATAATCAGACCCAGTAACATATACACCATCAGAAACACTGTTAGCACTCACTAAAACCGCTTCACCCGGACCAATGCCGAGTATGTCTGCTACTTTTTGAGCGGTTGTATATACAATGGCTTCTGGATTAAGAGGGCGAGTTTCTGCTTCGCCGGGTGAAAATACTACAGGCATACATCTTCCTCCTCACCTTATCTTAAACCATTATGCTTCAATAACCTTGCTGCCACATTATATTCTTAAGACTCTTTTTTAGTTGCCCACCGAGCGTCATTGGCTCGCCTAATCTAATATCTCGTTGTGTTTGAGTAAGGCTACTATTAGGGCCATTTTCTTCAGGACTAATATCATCTTCGTCATGAGGCGGGCCTCTCTCATCATGAGGTGAAAATGGCGGTAATTCATGGTCAGGGTCATGAGGAGCATTAACCCTTTCAATAGCCCTTTCAATAGCCACTTCGCTAGGTTCTTCTTCTTCTCTATGCTCCATCGGGGGTATAGGAAGTCCTCTTTCGTTCTTCATTATTTGCATAACCATTTCTTTTGCGCTTTTCATACTAATTACTCCTTTACTCCTAAATTATATTCCATTTGTCTACCACAAGTACGGCATTTGTCTACCCACATGAAGTAGAGCATACCGCATTGCTGACACCTTGTTCCAGCACCAATGTTTAGAACATCACCGATATTCTTATTCCGATTACGCTGCTTTAAGGTTACTCCAGATAATGGACTTGATTCATCTGCTACAACAGAAGCACCATATGACTCATTAAGTCGGATGCCTCTTTTCTGTAGCCGCTCAATATCGTCTAATCCTAAACTACCAAATGTTTTCATGAGGCTCACCCTTAGGCAGTAGTCACTACCACATAGAGGTTACCCAACATTACATATGATGTAATGCCATTTACAGTCTTGAGATTGACATAATCGTCTAATACTTTTTGAACGCCGTCAGCAACCGCTGCACCTGTTTCAATAGCATCGGCTGGTTTGAATACAAACACTTTAGCATCAGCCATGGAGAATCAACTCCATCAGCGGTTACCAATTGCCCACCAAGTTCCACCAATATTAGCCCCACACACAATTGTTATTGTAGTATTAACTGTGGCATCTATCTCTGTGGTCACTACTGGTGCAGATGCGGCATTAGCATTGTGCCCTGCTGCTAGTATCTTACTAAAGTGGTCTGCGAGGGTAATATCCCCGCCTGAACTACCTCCGGCATTAGTGAAAGTTCCAGTTATCATTGTTAGGTTACCCATAATATGGGGCCTTGCGTCTATTGTAAATGTCTGTGCCATAATTATTCATCTCCTTTCTCTAGTTCTTCAACTACCTCAATCGCAACTTCTTCAACTACTTCTGGCTCAGGGATTACTTCTGGCTCAGGGGCAGGTGGATACAAAGTAGTAGACACTAGGTCTAGTAATTTACCTTTAGTAGCATAGCCTCCGACTGCAACATCTTTGGCCTTTAACCAGCCTAATATTGCTTTCTTTGTCCAGCCACTATCGGGTATACCGTCATTCCCAAAGTCTACTGTTACACCTTCATCGCCTACAACTGTGAAGTTATTTCGGATGGTGATGTATTTGCGATATTTATTTAACCATTCCTGTGATACCTCAACCATATTCCCTCTAATGAACTCATTAGGGGTGTCTGGTCTGCGTAATGCATAGCGAGGGCCACGGTAGGTTATTTGAGGCATGTTGAATCACCTCAGTTAAGTAGTACCACCGTTACTGTAAATACACCAACCGCTTCACCGTGAGCCACAATTGCTGGTAGTGCTCCACCAGTCTTAGTAGCAGGTGCAGTTCCTGTGTTAGTAAAGGTCAATGCAAGGTCTTTGTCAGTTGTTGCGAAAGTGTAGCCAGTAATTGCTACAATCTTTGAAGCACCTGCACTGATAGTCATTGTCTGCTCAGCAGCGTCTGCTAAAGTAGCCTGTATAGTTACCATACGCATACTGCCGTTAGCGTTAGTGGTATTGCTATTCTTTGCTGCAAACCCGTCAATACTACCGGGATATGAGCCGGCTGCTGCTCCGCCGTCCAACCAAGCAGTTTCATCAACTGGGGTTCCTGTACGCAAGTCAAGGTCTAAGAGAACCGATACAGTACCAGTGGTGAAATCACCGTCATCAAATGATATTGTCAGTCCTTTTTGTGTTATTTCTTCTGTTGCCATAATTTTCATCTCCTATTTTTTTTCTCCATTATCCTCACTTAAGGTCACGGATTGAACCTTGACCTCCAAAGAAAGTAGTCCAAACTTCACCCATTGTACGGTAAAGTCCTTCCTGACCTAAGCGGTTAATAGCGAATGGGTCACCTGTTTCAATTCCACTCTCAAAGTATTGAGTTGGTTTTGCGGTGCTATAGTATAGATAATCTGTGTCCATCATGTAAACACGAGAAATTGTATCTTTTTGCATCTCCTTGGTAGGGATGATTGGTACACCATTGTAGGTTGCTACGATGAAACCGGCTTCAACACCGGGTACACCTTTAACACCGTTAAATGTTGGTACAACACGCTTTTCTTCCATGAATCGTTGTTGGCTCTGTAGTAATTGCTGAATACGCATCAAAGTGTCATATCCTGTTAGCATAACCTTTGGATTACCACCACGGACCCAAATCTTCTGAAATAGGTCATCAAGGTGGTCAAGGCTGAGTGTACGGTCTACTGAACCACTATCTGCATTATCTTCTGCGAATGACCAAGTTTGTGCACTTCGGTCAATACTGTAAAGGTCCTCCTCGCCAGCAGTAAAGTGCTGACCAGCGGTCATGTCGTTGTTACCAGTAGTAACTCGGTCAAGTGACTCAATGTCGTTTCCAGCAACTGTACTGACATCTTCTGTAAGCATTTTGTTGATGTGCTCTGCGTGGTGCTTACCCATTTCTTCCTTAAGAACTGAGCGAATGTCTCCAAGACCATCGTCTTTGTCATTTAGGAAAATGGCAGTTTCGGACATGTCAAAGGAGTGTGCTACTGTCTTTGGCTTTGCTGCAACATGTAGGAATGTTGGCTTGGTAGTATCTGGTAGAGTTCCGTTTTCTGCAATTCCTCCACCCTTGGTGAAACTTGGCTTTGCAGTTACTACTCTCCATCCAGAGCGGTCCCAAGGTTTCTTAGGAAGTACGCTGAATGCGTTAAACTCTTGATTCAATTGTGACCAGACTTTGCGGCCATAAATGGCTTGATAAGTTCCGGCGGTGGTGCTCAATAGAGGTGCATCTGCTTTGAGTAGTTCGCTGCCGGAGTAAGAATACCCCATGCTGCTACCTGCTCCATAGTAGTATCGCTCCATATCGTTTACTGTTCTCATATAATTTCTTGACATATTTCATTCCTCCTTACTTAGTTCCAAACGCTCCCTGCGAGTTGATGTACCTCGGACCAATCCATGGTACCTAGTTCCTCAGTTGAGGGGATTTCTACATTGGAGTTTGTTGATTTCTGGATAATACTACCTTGTGCAGGTACTGTCCCCATGTTGTCAATGCGCTCACCTAGAGCGGCAATTGCTTTTTGAATGTCATCTAGTGGTCCACGAGCGTCAAATTGTCCTGCTGCTCGTGCTTCGGATTCATCTGTAAGTTCCTTTTGTAAACGGTCTGCGAAAACTGAGTTCAAGTTAGACTTAAACTGTTGTTCCATACTGGCCGCTTTGTAAACTTCGTATGCTGCTTCAATATCGCTAGCACTTACAGTACTTGGGTGCAAGTAACCTTTTGCTACTGCGCCGCTTCCTATCTTACCAATAGCACCAGTAGATGGTGACCCACCTTCTGTTGCTCTGCCTTTGACTTGGCCGCTCATAGCCGCTTCGTCAAGTTGTTCAGGGGTACTACCAAGGTTTGCTTTGTTCACGCTATCAAAGTGAGTACGGGCTGCTCCGGTATCAACACCTTGAGATTTCAAGGTGTTTTCCATCCAACTTAAGTATTCACTACTAATAATGTCGCTATATTGGCTATTACTCTTTTTCGTCTCTACGGTGTCATCCTCATCCTCGGATTCTTTATCTTTTGGACTGTCATCGCCATCGTCATCATCTGTGCTCTTTTCGTCTTTGTCCATGAAAGGGGGCAAATCTGCCTTTTCCATAGCGTCCATACGGGTATTTACACGGTCAATAACTGATGCAAGTTCAGTCAATGCATTGTTTTCTTCTGTCATGCTGGTGTCCTCTTTTAATATTCTAAAGGTTGCTTCAGGGTTTATACCCTTTTCACAAATAGTAACTTCATGAAGTTCTAGTTTTGAAATCTCGGTATAATCACCGTGATTAGAGTCAGATTTGCGCATACGCTTAAATGCTTGACCCCCAATACTAAAGCCCCGTAGGTTACCTTTGCGAATCTCATTGGCTACTTCACGAGCCTTTTCTATATCATCTCGTAGTTTAATGACTACGAACATACCAGCATCATCAACACTGGATTTCCAAACTCTACCTTCGTTATCAGTATACGATGGTATTACGCTACCAACTTGTATATTAGAATGTGCGAGTTGTACATTTCTAAAATCTTCGGCTTTCATGAAATCACCAAAGGCATTCTTCAATGCGCTTCTAGTAATCAAGTCGCCTTGTTTATCTACCATCTCAACTGATGCATATCCTGCTATAACTAAATCGTTATCAGCCTTGATAATACTAATGTTTCCACCGTGTTGGACGGGAGAAGTCCTTAGTGGAGTAGACATTACCATTGATTCTAAAGAAAACGCCCATACTATATAATTAAGTATGTAGTATAGCCTTTTCACTTGAAATCTCTAACTGGCCTTCTGAGACAGGGACGATTATATGCGACTTATCTTCGGAGTCATCCGTTTTTGGCTCAATGAATGAGTCCTCTCCTTCACGCTTTTGGCCATCAAAATCGGGCATAGTCTTTGAATCGTGTAAATTAGTAGGTCCTGACGGAGATTCAATAGGCGTACCATAACCTATACCCAGTCCCATAGCACCTGTACTAGACTGGCCTATCGCACCTACGCCGCTCTTTAACATAGTCTCCAACAAGAATAATCCTTTGACTAATACCTTCTCCTTATCCCAATGGTCAGTGCCCTTTATTTTCTTAGGAGGTATCAAAGGCTCTCCTTCTCCTTCTGATTCATTGACTTCCTCTTTAGTAGCAATTTCTACATCAGCCTTGAGCAAAGCCCCTGCGACAGGTGCCCAATAATCCCTTTGACTTTCAGCCATCCTAATCAAATAATGAGAAGAAGCCAATGGGCTATGGACAGTCCAATACCCACTTGTATGAGTACTCTTGTATATTACATCACCCTGAGGCATAGTAATCCTAATACCGCTAGGTACTCTACCTACTTCGCATAGCCATTGTTCGTCACCAGACTTTGCTAACAGGCTTAATGTCTCTTGACTAACTAACCCTTCTCCTTCTGCTTCTTCTATAATATCTGAGCCAGAGACAGTATACAATTTTTGACCATCGCTTGATTCGGATTCCCCTACATTAGTCACATTGACTCTAACTAAATCTCCCTTGTTATATTTATCAGGACTATCAAATGCAGCACCTAAGTCCATATAAATATCGTCATTTACTTTTACTCCTCTATCTCCAAGATGTTCCTCTTGAGTAATTGGACCTGTGCCTAATCTGTATGTATATGGTCCATCTCCCCTCCTTTCAAGTACCATTGTTACTACATCGTTACCTTCTGATAATAATACCCATTTAGGATGGCGCATTTCACCTTTCATATAAGTAGAATTAGCGTCTCGTAATATCAACCTATCATACGATTCCTGTAGATTAGACACAGTTAGTTCCAAACCAGCATCATCAGTAAGACGAGTATCACTTGCACTTGGTACATGTACATTCTCTATACCTTCTAAGCCTCCTCTTAATATCTTAATACGGTCCGATAATAAATTATCATACACATCTTCATCATCAAACTTAATCACATCAAAAATGTAATAGCCTTCATCAGTCTTGATAACATCCAATTGATAATTATTTGTTGTAAGTTTATCAAAATTATCCTTATCTTCTTTACTAAGTTTGAAAGTAGGTGAACTTATCTTATCATCTTCCTTAGACACAAATCCCCTTTCTCCTTCTACCATGGCTGATACTATCCAATCCCCAGTAAACCCTTTCAAATGTTCAAGGTCCTCTAATTTGAAAATACGATGCATGGGTTGTAAAAGTGGTACATTCTTTTCTTCCTTCCTAAGAATGTCAGGGTTAGTTAAGTTAGCCAGCCCTATCGTCTTGGCAACCGACTCCGGGTCTTGGTTCACTTGATAGCCCACCCTATCAGACTTAAATTGAGGTGCTATATTATCTAATATGTTGAGGTGACCTTTATGCCTATTCGTATGATGAACATATTTATCATGAGTAATGTGTTGTATATCTCCAAAGCCTTCCTTCCAAAAGTCCTCTAAGGGTTGGATTAAATTAGCATCGTATCCATTAGGGATATGATGTACCACTATGTCACCATTGTGACCAATAGTGTAACTAATAGTGGGTCGCACAGTATCACCGTATTCATGAGCATAGCCTGCTGAACTATAAATAGAATGTAACTGATGTGAATTAGGACCAAACTTGTCTAAAGGTACTGTTCCGAGTCCCATATGACTAGCCTTTACTCCACCTTCTGTATCAGGTTTAATACTTGGGTTACTCATTAAAATTGAGTCAAGTCCCTGTATGGCTCTTATACATTTATTCATTCGCTTCTTTGCACTCTTACCATAATTACCCTCTGGTAATTCCATTTCACTAGCAGGGGTCCATACCATACCTAACTTATCTAATTGTTCTTGAACTCCCGGTATGTGTTTACCGGGCTGCATATCGTTCTTAAGTCTGATAACTGCGTCTACAATAGCACGACCTTCTTCATGATTTGGACTTTTCATATATCCTTTAATTGCAGAATGCAAATCTCCAGAAAACTCTCCATAATTATTACTATTAGTTAATAATTGTGCAACTGACATCATCGGTACCTTGGTATCAAGGCTACCCGTAGACAATATAATCTGTCCCATTGATGATAATGCTCTTTCCATAGTGTCTTTGATATGTGGCGATTCATAATCTAAACCTAACCCTTGAGCCATTTCTTGCCCTGTGACTGCATAAGTCGGCTTAAAGTGAGTACCGCTGACTAACGATTTAGCATCTTTTACATTATCACTTGATGACATTTCTCTTTCAACTTGGTGCTGACCTACCCCCTGTGTGCTTACTCCATGAGAATCGTGCTTAGTACAATTACCAATATCATTGGCCAACTTAGCGGCTACTCTCATATTAGCGTCAAGTGTAGCAAGTGGTTGGTTAAGTGAAAATGCCTCCGGTACAACCTTTTCAATATGACTACGAGCCTTTGGCCCAAGTTCGGCAATAGCCTTCATATCTGCCCTTAATTTCCTTTCTTCTGTCCTAAGATGTTGCGGTTGAAATAATGCCGTACTTCCATGACCCACCTGTGACCTAGCCTCTAAGTTTTTATACTCTTGTGATTTATCACTAATGGATTGTAAAAGATGCTCTTTATGACTAGGTGTCAATCCTTCTTTATCTAAGTCGTCTTGGAGGTCACCTAACTCCTCTATTAACGCATTTAATTTCTTCTCATCTTGATGGTTATAGACATCCTCATCCTCAGTATGATGCAATGAGTGCACTACATCAAATGATTGAGCAGTAGGCTTACTATCTACTTGAGGACTACGAATATCATTAACACCTCTACCCGGAGTTAATGGAGGATTAGCCGCATGTACCATTGACCCTATCCTTCCGTAGTGTGCGGCATTTCTTCTAATCAATGGACCTGCATGAAAAGCACCGCCTTTCTTCATAAAAGGATGACTGATTGCTAGAGTATTGTTCGCACTCCCCTTTAGGTGTTTATGGTGAGCCTCTCTGCCTTCTTTATCATTAGACACAAATGCATCGTAATGACCCCTATTGGCTTTATTATGAGACTCAGGGTTAAGAGAAGATGCGTGCCTTTCTGCATTTACTTTATTACCACCACTCCACCAAACATTATGAGGATTCATATTTTCTTCCGCATCAGTGTCATCGCCCTTGCTTTTGTAGGTTATTGCTCTACCATAGTCACCCTTCATGTTACTTAGACCAAAAGTTGGTTGTCCGAAAGGGCCGAGCATACTGCCCATATGACTATCTATTGTATTCCCTTCAAGGTCAGTTTTTGTATTCAGTGCTATTTTTTCACCAGCATTACCATGAACTGCCCTTTGTTTTTTGAACAATAGACTAAGTTCATTACCATAATCATCATGTTTTATATTTCCTGTTCCTTTCGGTGCATTTACATTCGTCCAATCTAAATTACTATAAGGGTCATCATTTTCTTCTAGTGCAACATCATTATCTCTTAATGTAGTATGTCCATGTAAAATATTAAACAACTCATTGGCTTGTTTACCCATACCACCTTTGCCTAAAAAGGGCCGCTGCCAATGAGTAGATAAGGTAGTGTGCTCTCCTCCATTAGTTAATTCATCAGGATAAGAGCCTTCGTCAATAAATGTACCATAGTGCATATGACCCCACTTTCTTGCTAATCTACCCGCATTTGTTCTATCAGCGAGTAATTGCCGCTCTGCTAAAATACTTTTTATTTCCTCATCAGTAAACGGACTATCTTCCTTCTTCCAGTTATTAGAAAGTGGGTGCATACCCGGTGTTTCATTTCGCCTTTTCCATTCTCCTAAAACTGACCCTATGTCATCATCGTCATCATCATCCTTTGCAGAGGTTTCATATAATGACATTGTACGAGGATTTATGTTAAGTAATAGTAATAACATATCTCGGTTTAACATATTTGCATTTTCTTTTGCTTCTGAGAAAGACACCTTATTGGTACGGCTATCATACGAAGGCATACCAGCCTGTAATGTCATACCAGTGTGCTTTGCCATGAAGTTTAATGCTTTATCATAAGCACCGGGCACTTTGTTGAATGCCATAAAATTATCCTCCCTACTAGCAGTAGGATTACTAGGTATAGGTTTGGGTATAAACTTTATATTTTCACCCGGCATTTGAGGAGCCCTTACCCAATGGTTATACAATCCTGAAAAGCGTTGTTGAAAATTACGCTTTAGACGAGCAGTAGTTATATTCCCATGGTCTATCATATCACGGTGACGGTCAGATGCACCATACTTGGCTAAATGGTCATATACTGCTTGCTTTTGTTTAGGAGTATCCCATTCAAGTCCAAGCAAATAATCCATTAAGCCTAAGTTATGAGAGTTGCCGTTTCCATCCACTTCATTTGAAGCCCACCTTGCTTTAGATTCAGTCATATGGGCCTTTCTTAACTCATGGTCTATCTCTTTATCTGATAGATTAGGGTACTGCTCTTTTAATTGATGCTCTAACTTATCGTTACTATTCTTCCATTGACTAAAGGCTTTATTGTAACGATGATGATTAGTCATATCCTCAGTTAATCTACCATAATGTGTCTCACCTCTTAAGAAATCTAATGTACCTAAGGTAGTCAAGTCCTCCCAAGCCATTTCTTTCTTTGCATCTATTTGACTCTGTGAGTCCGAATGAGCATCCTTAGGTATATAGAAATCTCCTATTGTATCGTGCATAGGGCCCGCATGATGTCCAGAATCTCCCATGGCGTACAAAGGGCAAAACCTAGAGTCAAAGTAATTATGATTCTTATACGCATCATCAACTTCACCTTGCTTCATCTCAATGTGACGACCTGTCATTGATTCATTCGCTTGGGGCTGAACTACTCGTTTATCATCATACGCCCCGTCTAGTAAACCTTGTCCTGCTAATTGTCTCCATTTTTGATATTCATTCATATCAGGTAATGTTTCAGTTTGCGGTATTTGGCTATACTGTTCTTCTTCCTTCATTACTGAATAAAACATTTTAATCAATGCATCATCTTCATGTGATAAATAATAGCCTCTACGCTTAGCACTTACGGCTGATAAATAAAAATCAGCCGCCGCATCTGCTTTACCTATATTATCTCTTAGAGATAATAAGAATATATCTCTTACTCTATCTAAAGTTTCCAATGGGCCTTCTATCATACCATCACCCGCCGGTCACTCCAATCGGCGGGATAGGTTACCTACTGACTCATTTAAGCCTTGAAGGAGATATTTCTCCACATCACCGCCAAGTGCGGTTTTCATAACAGGACCTTTACCACCTGCTTCATTGACATGTGCGTCCAAAGTACTCATTGCCGTAGGAAAATGTGGGTTATTGTCAAGTACCTTACTTGCTTCAGAAGTAGCACCTTCATTAGTAACATCTTCCACTTCTGGTACTACATTATTAGTGTTATAATGAGCAGATTGTACATTATCTTTACCAGCCGATTGTGTCATAAACCGCTCTTGTCCAACCTGTGACCCTTCCTTTTGGGTATAATCAGGAGTACTTTTAGTCAAACGGGCTTCTAATTCTTTTGCTTCTTTGAGCAAATTATCAAACTTTTCATCTCTAGGTTCAAATCTTGGTTTCATATTATTCCATTCCTAATTGGTTACCAATTGAGCCTTGACTCTTGGCTTGGCTTGCCAGTGCATGAATATCTCCCCAATCCATTTCGTGAAATGCAGCATTATTACTAGGTATTGAAATCTCATTGCCCTCTACACCTTTGAGGAGTTCGCTACTATCTCCTCTAAACTCGTCTGTCATTACATCACTAGGTGCATTAGTACGAGCGTGAACAAATCCTGCTTTCTTAAGCATAGACACAGGGTTACTTACCATTTTCCTTAACTTTGCATTTTGAGTTTTAAGTGACTGTAGGTCATTGTCCATACTTTCCATTTTAGAAATGAGTACTCCCATCAATCTTTCTGCGACATTCCCCTCTTGATTATCGTCCATGTATCTCACCCTCAAAGTGTACGGTTATTCTGCTTACGCATGATACTGCCTATACGATTAGTACGGATAGTACCCGGTAATACGCTTGTGCTACTTTCGTGCACCTTTTCAATTTGATTAAACTTCCTTACTGGTACGCCACCTGCGTATTTATCGTTAATGCCATCAACTTTATTGTTAAGTGACTTGGCGATTGTACTTTCAACATCAACTGATATATAATCAGCGAACTTTTTAATTTCACCAATATGGCTCATAGCCGCATTAGAATCATTATCTTCAAGTGCCTTGTAGAATGCATCTACATGCGCTCGCATTTTTCTTGCCATTGGGTCCAATTTCTTCAGGTCCATGTCTATCCCACGCATACCTTCACTTTTAAGGTTACTCAAGCCCCTTTGAATTGACGGGCATTTATTATACTTTGTCCAGCCTGTTGAACCCCTCCTTGTGGAGGGCCTCTTTGCTGAACACTTGAGATAGGACTACCTGCTCCCATAGAGGACCGTCTTTGTGGACTAGCAGGTCCTCTTGGAGTGCGTATACCTACACCTTCGCCACCCGGCTGACTTGGGGGATGACCTGCTTGTGATTGACCTGCCATCCTTGCTGCAAGTTGAGGGGGAATATTTCTACTCGGTAAAGCACCCGGAGTACCCATTCCGCCTCCCATTTGCATACCCGGCATTCCTCCACCCGGAGGCATCATACCACCACCCGGAGGCATCATACCACCACCCGGAGGCATCATACCGCCGCCCGGTGGCATCCCGCCACCCGGTGGTTGCTCAGGTTGTTTATAGATAAAGCGAATATCCCTATTGTTTTCCTCAACCAACTGCGGCTGATAGCCGAGCATCATCATTCTTTGTGCTATATTAACTTCCATCTCATCTCGGCGTAGACGAGTAACCTCATCTTCTTCTTCATTAGGATAGAGTGTTAATTTCCAATCACTAATATCCATTTGTTCTAAGAGGCGAGGGAATAGGTTTTCAGTATATACCTTATGTCCTCTTTCAACGGCCCGATTAGTTACTAGTATCTGCATACCTTCATTATTAAGACCGCCGGATTTACCTGTGTCCATCATAAATACATTAGAAACTCCATAAAATGCTGCAATGCGTTGTCGCATCTCATCTCTAGCAGCGATATATTGCATTTCTTCAAGACTATCCATAAACTTAACCCAGTTCACTCCGCCTCTACCTGAAGTAGACTCAATTCCAATCTTAGGTATATAGTGAGGGTCTCTTTCTAATTTCTCATCCATACTCTTGAAAAACGATTTCATAGATTCTAAGTTGTCTGTAGTAACGCTGATGATGCCTTTAGGTATCCTACGCTTAGAGTAAGCAGTATACATGTAATTATCCATCGCAGTGAGCGTCATGGCTTGTCGCCATAATGTAGAAACAGGTGCCCTACCGTATAATTTACCGGGGTTATATTTACTGACATGGATAACTTCGCCTTCAACATAATATTGGGTTTTACCTGACCCTGCGGTATTTACATGATGTACATCTTCAAGGATATGTCCACAAGTATCACATACCTTTTCATCTCCTGAATAAGACTTTACTTGGTCACGGTGTATAGGACATACTCTAAATCGGCCACCACGGGTACCACGCTTGTCAGCAATGATACGCATGAAAATAGGGTCACCTCTAATGATTTCCTTTACTCTATAGAATGCCATTTGTTTAGTATCAGGGTCTACATAGTATTCCTTAATGATAATCATAAAGGCATCATCAGTAATGTTTAGGTCATATTCTAATTCCCTTAATACATCTGTAAAGGTCTGCTCCATACTGTTACGCTGCTCAATTAACCATCTTGCATATACTAATTGGTCGGGGTTAGGCTCAACTAAATTATCATTACCACATTCTTTACATATATCTGTATCATGCTGATATTCCTTATCGCAATCTGCGCATTTCTTTTGAAACTTTTTCTCCCAATAATGTCCTCTACGGAAGATTTCTTGTTGAAGGGTAGTTAATACAGTCCTCAATATGAGGTTTTCATTAGCAACTGCGTATAATGCAGGTATAGTAATACCTTGTACTAATACAGGTTCTTGTATACCTGTGGTCCATAATGGCATTTGCGGCTCAGGTGTACGCCTTCGTCTAAAAGGACTGGCGACTGATTCTAATAACTTACCTACTCTGCTTTTCTTTTTCTCCATTATATTCCCTCCGCCCAACTCATAACTGTATCTTGGTCTACTCCCCATTCTTTGAGTGATTCAACCGCTTTGGTAGTGCCGACTCTATTTGAAAACTGTACAAATCTCTTAAGTTGTGTTTTTCTCAAAGGGTCTTTCTCTGCTAAAAACGACTTAACTGCCTTTGCCTGTTGGTCCTTCATCCTAAGATGCGGCGTAATACCTTCCAATAACTTAACTAAGTCATCCTTTGAATAGAAACTAACCCTGTGCTGACTTCGTTGGCCATTTTTGTAGACCTTCTGGTCTAACTGTAAAATACCAGCCCCTAGATTTTTATGCAATTGTTCACAATGAGTGCGCCCTCTATCACCTGTAGCGATAAAGCCCGCACGAGGCTCACCTCTTTCTGTAATAGTGATATAGCCATCAGCGTCAAGGAAACCAGCCGCATAAGCCCACGGGTCTTTGATAATTAGTCCGTCTCTTGACATTGACATGTATTCACCTTTACGATGAGCCTTAATGATACATATCTCCTCACCATACATTTTCAGTAATTTAGATAAGCGATTAGTATGTAAACGATTTACTCCCTTTTCAATTAGGTTTTCAGTAATGGCCCTAGCCGTCATAGTACCTTTATCGTCTAATTCTGCCTTAGCCATAGTTAGCCACTTCTGTTGTTCTTTACTAAGGGTTTCAAACTGATTAAGGGAACTACGCCACATTTTACGAGCGTCTTTTCGCATTTCCATAGCATTGACCCACGACATTCTTTCTTCATCGCCCCATACATTATCGTGCTCATCTAACATCTTCAATGTAGACTCAGCCTTATCCCATAAGTTACAGGCCCTCACTAATGATGATTTACGACTATTACCAAATAGCCTCAATGACTTCATGGTTTTGTTATCTAATCCTAAGTTACGAATAGTACCGTGATAAGGCGCAGCCCAATCTAATTTAGCCAAAGTAGCATCGCATTCTAAACTCTTTAATTTACGCACGCTATTGATAATGTCATCAATGTCATGCTTATGCTCTTTCATAACTCTGCGGGCTTTTCTTAATTCCCTAACAATTGTACCTGCACTTTTACCCATACTATCTTGAAACCACCCATCTCCTGTAGGAGGGAACGGTGCGTATATTATATCAGATACTGGGTATTGCTCCTTTAGTATAGACTCGTTAGCAATATCAACTGCAATTTGCGGATTACTTTTAACCAAAGGATGGCCAAGTAGACTTGAAGCAATAGTAGTCATAGTCTCATTAGTCATCTCTAATACAAAATTAGATTCTCCGACTTTTAGACTTGACCACATATTACTCCTCCATTTTGGTGTCACATAACTCTACTTAATAACATTACTCACGCTATAAACCAATTCGCTCCTGCTACATTATGCTGGGGTGTATCTCCTAACCAACTATCAAATCCGGGTAAATAATCATCTAGTATAACAATAGAGCCTTTGAACTCCTTTGTGGCCCAATTAGCCAAAGCAAGGCTCATGGCTAAGTCATCATGAGAGCCGACTGATTCTAATCTACCATTCTTTTGCATTCCGAATCGTGATAACTGAGTTTCCAAAGTCCTAGTGAACTCTCTACTCTTTTCGTTACCCCAAGGTGTTTTAATCTTACCTTGTTCAAATGCCATAAGTAGACTCATGAACATACTTTCTTTCTTTTGACGAGTAGTCATAAAGGTCTTAATAGGTATATCTCCTCTTATATCATTCAATTCAGCAGCGAACATACGCTGAAAGTTATTACCTTCAAGTTCAATAAGGTCAGGTTGAAAACGACTATTCAATAATATAACTTGACGCTTCTGTGCATTGCTACCTAACCCTCTTTCATTTAATGAATATACAATTTGCTTTTCTTCACCTGTATTAGGTAATATTCTAAGCATAGTCATAGCAGTATAGTCAGCATTAGAATCACTCGCAATTGCTGGGTCCCAGCCCATGAAGTGCTGACCAAATAGACCTTGTACTTCTCCTTCTTCATCTACTTCTTCTTCTGCTCTATCTAATAATATGAGGTCGCTATCTCTTGCCTTTTCTAATAAAGCGTGCGGGAACATACTGCTCATATCGTGGATAGGCTCACATAAGTATTCTCTAGCGAACTTAATTGCAGGCATACTGTTTTCACGCTTTTTCAAAGCCGCAAGGTCCCACCGACTAGGCCAAAGTGCATCACCGTTAGGTAAAATAGCAGGGTAAGTTTCAACAACATACTGCGGCTTATCAGGCTGCTCCAACTCAGTATACAAATCGTTGTAACTAAATGGAGTGCCTACCATCATTAGTCTACCTGTATGGTGAAGAACAGGTAATAGTACAGTATAGAACCAATCTGCGGCTCTTGTTAATTCACTTGCAGTATTACCAGAAAGAATATCGTCACATACAACTACATCAGGGTGAAAACCACGAGTAGCCCCTCCTACCGATTTAGCCATAATACGGCTACCATTTGTGAACTCAAAGTAAGATTTAGCCCACGGCTTGCCTGTAGGTTTTAAGGGTTTCAAAATATCACTGCTTTCTATATTGTGTCTAATGAATCTCATATGTTCAAGAGTCTGCTCAAGACTATGGCTGAATACCATGATGCTTGTGCCCGGCTTAAATGCGGCTAACCAAAGTGCATATGACATAAAGAAAACAGATTTACCGTGGTCACGACTCGCTTTAACTACATAGTACAGGTTTTCGTGTAGCCCTTTCTCCCACTTTTCATGATGCTCTGCCATTTCAAATCCAAGAATCTCTGTAAAGAAATAACTAAAGGACTTCTTAGACATCTGTATGTCTATATCCTTAACTAATTCCTTTACATCAGCCATCTAATTCACCGCCACTGTGTTTCCGAATAAGTCCTGCTGCCCCGGCTGAGGAGTAGGCCTTACCTTTACAGGCTTAGTTTTCTCATTTGCCTGTAATTGCTCATAGTAAGTGTTACCTCCTACCCCTATAGGTGGAGACTTACCTGTAAGTGTCTGCGTCATCGTACCCTCTTGTTGCTGAGTCGCTTGCTCAACATCTATCTTATCATCACGCTGGTCGGGTCTTATGACTTTAACAGTTGATTCTTGACTTATAGGTCCATGTGTAGTAGTTAGAGGCATTACACCTGCTTTCAAAGGATTAGGTACTTCTTCACCTGCTGCATTAGTCATCGTTGTCTCATCGGTTGAGGGTTGGACTCCAACCTCTGGTGTTTCATTCCAATTTACCCCTGACCAGTCATCTCCTTCAACGGCAACCTTTGGTGCAGGTAAAGCAAGTTGTTCAGGCGTATCCCCAAGTTGTTCATTAGGCTCCTCATCCCACTTAACATCTGCTTCTGTCCAGCCACCATCTCCTGTATCTTCTGCCTTATCTTCAACGGCAACTTCTGACCAGTCACCATCTTCTGTATCTTCAACGGCAACTTTTCCTTCATCATCTATTTCCCCTCTAATTCTGTCACGAGTTTGCATATCTCTTTTCATTTGCCTTTCTCTTTTCGCTTCTTCCTCTTGGTTAGTCTTTTCTCTTAAGTTATCAAGTTGCTCTCTTTTGTGTTTACCAGTAGAAAATACCTCACCGGCAGGTCGCCTCTCCCTAATATTAGTAAACATCCCCGGTTTATCTATCCTACCTTGTGCAACTGCATCGGCATATTCATTATTTATGTTTCTACGCCCAGTAGCCCTTGCTCTTTGCCCAGCAGTTGAAAGTTTGCGCCTTGCGGCTCTGCCCATACGGGAACCTTGTTGTCCACCGAAATACATAGCATTAGCAAGAGAGCCTAAACTACGATGTTGTCCTGCAAGTCCACCTAATGCACCTAATGCACCTCCTAAAAAGCCAGCAGTCCCTTCTCCTCTAAGTGGCGCACCTGTATCGCCAGTCCCTCCTTCTGAAACAAATACAGGTTTACCTGCATAGTCGTACTTATAGTCCTTAACTAATATGTCTGCTTTCTTAACAGGGGCTAATACCTTCACTTTATTCATACTAATTCCCCCTAAATGCTACCTTGATAGCCTTAACTACACTAGGTTTAACATTCCATTCTTTAGCAACTCTGTGCCAATCGCCCTCGCTATGATAAATACCATGTATATCTACAGTAGTAACTCCTAATCCCTTGGCTATTTCTAATAAATCCCATTGAGAACTTAATGATGCACTACGAGTTGGTATCATTTTCATAATATCTCCGTCTTGCATTGCATCCTTTACTTGGACGGCCTCTATCCTTTTCATAATATCACTCAAATCCGACTTAACATCGGACCTTTGGACTAATGCACCTGAGCCTACATCCCAAAATGTCTGTTGCTGAGGTACTCCTAACTGCTGCATATATCTTTCTTCAAAGGGTGCGGCTCGCCTTTGACCTATCATTGGCTGACTCATGGTAGGTTGAGGTTGAGGTTGAGGTTGAGGTTGAGGGGCAGGTGCGCCAAAAGGTAATTTCTGCTGCGTATACGGCATAGCACCCTCACTATTACCTACAGGTGCTAAGTCCGAAGTACCTACTATACGCTTTTTCCAATGCTCAGGGACTTCGGTACTTGTTCCCATACCTTTTGGTAAACCACTATGAACATGCTTATCGGCAATTGACCCCAAATTGAGCGGTTCGTGACCTGTCTTACCCATCATGGTGTTAATTAACGCCTCGGTTTTTTCTCTAAGTCCATCTACATGCCCACGCCTTGCGACTCCACGGTCAGTATAATTTCTTAACTTCTCAGTAGCGTGCTTTAAGGCCATTTGTTCATCCATGCCTTTTTCTTTATACTGCTCGGCTAAATTACTAATATGTGCTGCAATATCAGCAGCCCTATGGTTAGTACTTTTATGAAACTTTAATGTCTCATGAGGAGTAGCGGCCAAAGCATTACTGCGGTGTAATTTATAACGCTCACTAGTATGGTCAGAGCCTAGTTTTGAAAATATATCATTTAACGCATTCTTAGCAGCACCTGCTCCTTTTTTACTACCTTGTGTATGAGTTCTAGTAAACATCATCTGCATGGCTAATGTGCTACCTATAGCCTCTAAATCCTCAGGCGAATAGTTAGATGCGTCTATATTAGCCTCTTGTAGAGTTTGCGCCAATTGCTGCCCATCAGTTAGATTTGCTATAGGTTCTCCGGCCTCGTTTAATTTTACCTTCTTGGGCCTTCCTCCGGCATTACTTGTAGGAGCATGATAGAATACATCTGGTAATATATGGGCCATTTGATGAAAATGAATATCACCATGTGCCCGTTGAGCATCTAAATCATCTCTATGAGAATCATGTAAATAATTACGAGGGATACCTTCGTGCTTAGCCTTTTCTGTATCTATTTTATTCCAAGATACTACTAAATTATCAGTTAATAGATTGGGTTTTATCACTGGATAGTTGATATAAGGTAAATGCTTGTAATCACTATCCTGCACCCCTCTACTTACGAACTCCTCTTTTATTTCTTTTCTAAAATGATTATGCCATCCATCAATCCAAGCCCCTTTATCTGCATGTTCATGGTCCACATTGCCCATATTCATAGAGTAAGTGATAAGTGGACGAGGGCCACCTTCCAATGGTATCTCTCCTCTAATTTGCCTTTCCTCCGTAGGCGTGTCTTTATGAATGAAGTCTCCTACGAATACCTTTCTGTGTTGATTAGATGCAAATGGTGGTAATTTATGGTTAGAATCATCCTTATGCTTATCGTTATATCTTTGTATAGCACTATTGAGAAAAGCCTCACTCTCTTTTGGGTCCATGCCGAAACGCCCTTGTAAATCACGGTGTATGTAATCTATACCATGGAGGCCAAATGGAGTACCATCTTCATTAAAATGCAACTCCCCTGTTTCTGGATTATGACTCCACGGAGGATGGTCAGGAGTTTCGGGGTCCTCGTTAATAGCCTCTGGGGGTGCCCAATTATGTACTTGACCTGTCCCGTCACTGCCCCTATAGTGTAAAAATCCACTCTTAAGTAACATATTACCTGCATACAAGGCGTTAATTATAGCCTGCGACCCGTAAGTTTTCACCTGTTTCTGTAAGTAAGACTTAGCAGGTAGGTGTACTTTCCACATTATGCCACTCTCCCACTACCTTTAGCCGCAAATAAAGTAGCGGGGGCTCCCCAATTTTGAGGATTGTTATTCTCATCTAGGTTTTCAGTAGCCCCTTCTGGATGAGTAGTTCCGTCAGCCCCCTCTCTATGACCTGATTCTCTATTCTCACCCGGTCCTCCTGAAACTGCTGCCTTAAGTCTACGCTCTTTGTTCTCCATCGCATCTTTGACTTTCCTAAGTAGACGGCGCATTTGAGCCATGTGCATATAATTCATCTTTTTAGATATTACTTCTAATTCATCTTTTAATGAAGTCATATCGCTTTTAGCCAACGATTGCCCCATTAGCCGTGGACCACTAGGTGCCCTAATATTCAATCCTCCGCCGCCACCCGGAGGCTTAGGAATATGAGGATTATGCATACGCTCACCCGATAATCCGTGACCAGCAGGTGTTTGAGGTATGCTCCCCATCAATTTTCTCCTAGCCATAGTACCCATTTGATGCTGATATTTACGAGGAAACAATTTCATAGGCTGCTTAGTTGAAATCCCCAAGTGACTTCTATGGACAGATAACGGTTCTTGTGTTAAGCCACCCTTTTCTTTACTGGGTGCTAAGTATCTTGAATGTAACTTAGACCTACGAGAAGTCGCAGTTGAAATATCACGACCGCCCGGTTGAATCCTAAACTTCTCACGGCCCCATGGTTTATGTTCAGGAGCCTTGACTTTATCCAAGCGGCGAGTATCTTTCATCAACTCGGACCAAGCATTCTCCATTGGCTCTCCCATATTTATCAATTGACCGCCTGCACCCGGTTTAATCCCTGTTGCATTACCGATACTAAGATTACCAGTATCAGGCATACCTGTCATTTGACTGACTTCTGCGCCTACTGCATTTTCATTTTGGTCATCCATCGCAGGCTCATCTTCCGGCATTTCAGGAGGAGGTGCTTCAGGTGCTTTAGGAGGAGGATTAGGGACATCAATTACAAGATGAGGTAAATGGTTGGACTTAGGTTCATTCTCTTTATCTTTCATGCGCTTATCCCGCATTTGTTCCATACTTTCGGCATCACCCATACCATGTACAAAGTCCTCATCGTCCTTAGTATAGCCTAAATTAGATTCCGAGCGAGGTGCATATAGGCGAGTATCGCTACCTGTATTCATATTACTTGTCATCACTTACCACCTCATAAAATATCAGCCAAATCAAAGTCATTATTATCTTGCTCTAATAACTGTGCTTTAACTCTTTTCCAAGTCTCAGGACTCTCTTTACCTAGTTCTACCTTGAGTATGTTAATAGTATTAGTTGCCATATTAGTACTTGGCTCCGCCCATTTTTCTTGATAACTGGTTAAATCCTTAAGTGTTTCACGAACCTCTTTATGAAGCCTTACCATATCTGATATAACTCCATCGTCATGTATATTAGTCTCCTCCATAAATTGAGCGAGTTTACCATTTAGCCCTTGTACATTATCTCTCAGTATCTCTACCTCTTGACCCACCTTAACGGCAACTACGGCAGTTGAAGCCTTCTTTACAAGTGGTTGAAAATGCATTTTCATATGACGATAGACTATCGGCTCACTGCAATCTAGTTCAGTAGCAATATCTTCGGTAGTTCTGTCACCTTCAAAATAGGCCACTTCAAGTGCACTTCTGTCATCATAAGTACAAACCACGCAACTATAGTTCGCAGCCTCTTGGTACTCGCCAACATGGTTCCTCATATGTCTTTCACCAGTATTTGCTCGCCACCCTTTGTCCATGTCTAACTGCTTGACATTGACTGTGCCGTCATGTACTCCTTTTTCTAACTCGTCTCTATCTTCAGACTGGCAAAAGGGACATGACCGTTTGGTCTGACGCACGCCGCTCATGAAAACCCCACTGCACCTACATCAATAACCCTTTTGTATAATAACGATAGCCACCGCTTGTGAAACTTCCGAGAGCACAACCCCGAATTATGGGCGTACCTGTGTCTATAGAAACTGCAAGAAGCCTAGCAAGAGCCACTAATGACATGATGAGAAGGCGATTTGTACCAGATGATATAAAGGTCTATAGAATGGACATATGTAAAGCCTGCCCAAGTTGGAGTGAAGCCTCAAACCGTTGTCAAAAATGCGGGTGCCAAATGAAAGTAAAGGTATCACTCAGTAGTAGCGAATGTCCTCTTAAGAAATGGCCTCGTCATATACTAGATATGCGTGAATAAACTCCACCTAGCATAAAGAATGCGCCGAATAACCCTGCTACAAGATACGCCATTGTATCACTACCGAGAGTAGTCGTACCAGTTATCATAATAAGCCCTAATGTTACTATAATAGTGAGTAATTGTACCATCACCATGTCTACAATTACACTCTTAATAGGTGCAAATATGCTCATAGTGCTGCTAGCAAAGCCTTGTCCTAATGTAGTATCTCTCATATTATCACCTCATACCTATCATTTTGCCCATGAAATTACCAGTTGCTCCACCTACTTTGTTCATGAAGCCTTCGTCCATCATTGCGGCACTTAGTGCTCCGCCCATCATAGATTGCTGAGCAAGTGCGGTAATCTGGTGTTGTTGCATTTCTGCGTTTTGTATATTCTGTTGTGCAGACATCTGCAAAGCGTTAAATTGACTAGTTACATTTTCTCCACTCATAGTCTGTAGGTTGGTAGGCAATGTGGCTATATCCATTTTCATCAAACCTTCATCGTCTACCTTAAATGTAGCATGTTTTAAGACAGTTAATACAGATAAACTAACTAAATCGCTCATCAATTGTAATAATATGCCCATTTGCGCACCACCGATGAATCTATCCATAGGTGCTAAACTTTTCAATAAAGCCAATTGTATATCTATTTCACTCGGAGGTTGCATAGGTTGCCCCATCATACCTTGTTGCATACCCATACCGCTCATAAAGCCCTGCGCCATTGAGTTTTGCCCCATCATACCTTGTTGCATATTTTGAGAAGCAAACGGGTTCATCTGTTGTTGAGGCTGGGCCCCCATACTGTTAGCACCTAAGTTAAGCATACCATTTTGTTGCGGTTGTGCATTATTATTTCCAAAAAGACTCATTTTCTCACCTACTGTTGTGGTAGACCCGTCTGCTCTACCTGCTCCACTACTGCCTCACTCATAACACCATTGGACAATCCCCCTATCTGTTGTGATGGCATCGGTGCAATTCCTAAATTAGTTATAGCATCGGCCAATGTAGGCCCTTGTTGTATAATTTCCTTTTGAAATAACCTTAAGTCAAATACAATCATAGTTACATCATTTATCTTTGTTTCAGGGTTTTGATAATGTAAAATACTAATTCCAGAGTGAGTTTTACTATCCCTTTCTAACATTTGAAAGAAGCCTTCGTATCTTTTTAAGAACTCAGGGGTATTATCTTTCTTTTTGATAATAGAAATTGGTATAGCGACAGTACTTACTCCCTTTTTAACCATTTCTTTCATACCTGTCTTTGTCAAATTATGGTCTTTATCATTCGCCGCTTCCCATTTACATAATAAATGGTACAAATGAAGGTGCTCAGGGCAATATGTACCCTTCATTAACCTACCATTGGTAACCTGTTCTCTAGCAATAAACGCTTCAGGGGAGTCCGTAACTGGATTCTTCCAATAAGATTCCCATAAACTCTTACCTGTATCTTCATCACATATCTTAGCGTATAAATTATCATACTTAATCAGTTCTTCACAGTTACATCCATCTATTACGCATAGACTAGTTTGACGATTATAGCGATATTTATGCCCCCATATCCATCTAAGGGGGTTTAGTAATCCTCTTTTAGTAGGTAATAGTAATTTTCTCGCTTGTTTAATATCTTGTTTACGAGCCTTTCTTGGGTCAGGGTGACGGCTAGGGTAAAAATTAACCTTAGGAACTTCTATGTTTTGCTTAGTCGCTATGGTTCTCATACCTTGTTGGGCTGACTGCATTTCTAATAATTGTTCATGACTCGCATTACCTTGTTGTCCCAACGCTATAAGGTGAGCCTGACTCATATTGGCTAAACTTGCATCATTTTGTGGTATTCTACCATATCCGCCCATTCCAAATCTCGTTTGCATTATTTATCACCTATGTCATTAGTAAATCCAACATCGTACTTTCCACATTCCATCCAATTTGAGTAGCCATCATGCCCCTTTTAGTAGGAATACCTGCCTTTTGTAGCCTAATTAAGTCCTCTCTAAATGGATTAAATATCGCATGTTCACCTAGCCGTTGTTGTTGCCATAGTGTATTGGCTTGCTCATCCCACCATTGGTCAGCCTTGTTAGCCACTAATATGATAACTTTTGGGCAATACTTCTTACCTTTTAGCCATGATTTAATATTACGATAACGATATTGGCGATGAAGTAATGCATCAACTAAGTATTTGAAGCCGCCCACTGCCTGTACTGCTGCATCTCCACCATCGCTACATCGGTGGTCAAATAGAAATACAACTGCTTCTACTCTACGATTAACCATGTCATCAACCCATAGGTTCCAAAATCTTTCTTCTCCGCCTATATCTGCCGAATATATAACTCGCTTATCCCCTTTCCAAGTAACCCGCTTACGAGTAGGATAAGGTAGTAAGAAGCGATTAAGTCCGGGTACCCTAAAGTGATTAGTACGCTCATTCTCTGGTATAGCCTCCATTTCACCCGGAGTAGTCATATATCTATCAAGGGTAGTTTTACCTACTAATGTGGGCCCATATATACCTACTCTGCGTGGCTTCCAAAAATGGTATAATTCTCTAGCAAATACCATCCCGCCCACAAGTGCTGAACCTCCCATTACTGACATATTATCCCTCCCTCAAAAAATCGCATCAGACCACCTTTGCAGAGTATCTTTTATCCAATTACCACTTACATCCCATAAGTTCCAATCCGTATAGAACTCAAAGGCACTTAATACAAAAGCGGTGGTTAGTGAAAATAAAACCACCTTGACCCACCCTACTGCTCTCTCATAAGCCACATCTACCATATTAGCAGTATGCATCATCCTTAAGGTTTCTTCTACTGCATCATCGGATGGTGTTTTGAATATCTTACCCAAGTAGCATCACCTACTTCTTTTTCGTAAACTTCCCGTCAGCCCCTCGGTTAGTAACCTTAGAATCTTTATCTTCAAAGTCAAGTCCAAGGCTCAACGGCTGGTCAGGTGATTCTGTTACTGGTATAAAGTCACTTGTATCAATAGGAGCCCTATACATACGCTGCTCAATCCATGGAGGAGTTTTACCGGGGTTCCTTTCCATCCATTGTAACTCAGATTCTAATTGTACCTCTTGCATCTTCATTTCCATATCTTGTCGGCGACTATCAAAGTTCAACTCCATACTACGATACCGAGTGCGCCTCTCTCTTTCTTGAGCGGCCAATCTTGCCTTTTCGTCCATACCCTGTTGAAAGAACATCTTGAATAAATAGTAAGCCAGTCCTTGAACTGCAAATGCTGCCATAGAATATGTGATACCATTAGTAGCAGGGTCCTCTAAATCTATCCATAATTGTGCATCAAATATAGCCACTGCTAGTCCTATACTAACGGCTTGGGTTAATATAAGTCCCATCAATCTAATTTCGGCTTGGTCGTGCTCACGCATTGGGTTTTGACTTGTCATAATAGTCCCTCTCTAACAATCGCACCCCGCAACCACATTTAAGTATAACTAAATTAAAAGGTGGACCGAAACCTCAGAGAGAGGGGAGGCTTCGGCCCATCCCGCCCTGTAGGAGATAGGTCTTTAATTTCACTCGGATTTATCAGAATCTAATTTATCACGCTTACCATCTGTAGACGGACCGGGGCCCGCTTTACTACCGATGACAATAACAACACCATGTGCTGGCTTTTTCTTATCGCCTTTGCTATCCTTATCGCCTTTGTTACATTCGTGCATTTTATCAGTTACTTCTTTTAATATTTTATCGCCTAATCGCATATACTCACCTTTTTGTGCCATCCCACCCCACTCCTGTTGCTGAGCGAATTGACTACCTGTAGGATTCCATATTTCTTGTCTTGCAGTTTGGTTACCATGTATATTGGTACCTTGACCTTGTTGCCCTCCGCCAAATGCAGAATGTCCACCTTGTTGATTTATATGAGGTACGGTAGAGTTAGATGCATCGGGTAAATTATCCTTCGCACCAGCGGCCATCATAGCACCAACCACAGGTCCACCCAATTGCGCACTTCTACCAGCAACATTCCACAACTTACTATGGGGAGCAGCACCTGTTTTCCAACTCGTAGCAAAACCTTTACCAGCAGCCTCGTTAGCCGCATCTACTCTACCCTGTAGCCTTTTTCCTCGCCGAGTTGGGCTAAAATAGCCGGTCTGTGATTTACCAGCAGCACCTGCCGCCTCTCCTCTGGCAGTTAGTGTAGCAGCACGAGTTCCTCTTGCACCACGGTATGCAGTACCCGGTGCTCTTGCGATTTTACCTGCTGCCCCAAATGGGTTAAGGTAAGAAAGTGCCCCTCCTCCTGCGGCAAGTGCTCTTTGACCCATAGTAGGGTCCTCAGTAACAAAGTGCTCTGAACCAAACATAGGCTCAATGAAACTAGCCTCGTTATCATATCCCCAATCTACTGGCCACTCATCCTTTTCAGGTACAACCATATTATAGCCTTCTTTAAGAACATTGGTAATCGGACTGCTTCGTGCACCTTGACTCCGAGCGATAGCGTCCATGGCAAATGTCGCCCCTATATACACGGCTAGTGGTAAGACTTTAGCAATCCTGCCTTCATATACCATAGCCAACGACTTATCACCTTTATCAAATGTCTTACTGTTATCTGATATTGACTGTCCATGTACCTGTGGTAATATTTGTGACAAGTTACCTATATGAGGTGTTAATTCGTCATGCATTCCTCTCGTTAAACTAGCGTGTTTCTCCGGCGATAACTGTGACATAGCGTGTTGTATTACTTCAATACGCCTCTTACTATCCGGGTCTAACTGTTCATAAAAGGCACTAATTGCCATCTGGTCATCCCTAGATAACTCAGGCTGCTCGCCCTCCTCTTGTTTGAGGAATGACCATGCTGCCTCAGTGGGGCGATTATATGACATCAACGCCGCCTCCTTCTTCTTTGCGGCATACGACCTAACCGTTGTGCCTTAAGTCTTTCAATATTAGCCATTTGCCTCTCTCTTAACATCGCCATAGCATCTCGCTGCGGAGGTGGCGGAGGTGGCGGAGGTGGCGGGTAGTCGTGGGTGATGGGTGGTGAAGGTGGATGCGCAGCAATATAAGAAGCGTAATCTAATGATGGAGTCTTAGGAGTAGGTGGCCTCATCTGTTCCTCATTACCTGCAATGTCATCAAATCCTTGAGCATTTTCATGCCTCCAAGGTCCTTGAGTGACCTTTTCAGGCACCTTCTTAGGTATGTCCATGTAAGGCTTAAACTCAGGGTCACTTGGCGCATCATCTTTTTTACCCCAGTGCTGGTTGGCGTACAAACCATCACTGTCTTCGCCGCCTCTAGTCCAAAGGTACTCCGGGTATGTATGCTTATTACCTCTAGTATCCCAATAAGGTTTCTCCCTAGAAACCTGCTCCGGCTCCTTGTAATATGATTCTTGAACACTCGGAGTAGACCGATAACTATCTTCACCAATTTCATTAGGGTCGGACATAGTATGGTCAGGCAAGAATCCTTCGTCTAAAGTAAGAGGACTCATATTAGCAGCATGTGCTTCTTTTGAATCATCACCGAGTTCATCACCGTGAAAGTGAGCACCTTTGTCTCGGCTATTCATATCACCGTGACCACTCCATATTTCTGGACGGAACTTTTCTGGATTATTCATTAGGTGACCCCACTGGTCCCACCACTCTGGTCGTCCCTCTCCTCCTAAACGAGGTACATCGCCTGTAAGACTTGCCATTTCTAAATCCTTTGAAGATAATCCTTTCAAAACAAGCCATGCTTTATTCAATGGATTCATACTAATCACTTTAGAGTTCCCCTATTTTTGAAATGGCGGGCCCGATTGTCGTGAGGAGACTCCGCTACTAAAGTATGCTCCTTAGTATGGCTCATATCCGGTCCACCTTTACCATAAATACCACGCTTTCTCCTCTCATTATTCAGTGATTCTCTATAATTAACCCGCTTTGGGTTTGATTCGTAGTCAGTATCATACTTGCGCTTATGTGCTATGGCTTCTGGACTAATAGCATGTTTAAGTAAACTCCATGCCAAGTCCATTGGTTCACCCTTTAGGCTCCCATCTGGATTAAACATTGTATTTGTAAAGTCAGATACTACCGGACTGTTATTGAAGGACATTTGACTCTCAATATTTGCGTCACTCCTCGCTCTCTCATCTTCCCGCCGCTTAGCAGATTCTGCTATACGCCGGTCCCTTGCTCTAATTGCCTCTACATTATACCCACTTACATCTTTAATGTTATCTAACATTCTTTTAGCAGCACGAGGGTAATATGTATTAAGACTAACTCCACCTTCTCTAACAGGCCCTCCGACAGTTCTCCTTCCAAATGTCTTAGGAGGATGCTGGTCTATATCACTCCAGTCATCTATTTGGTTAATTATACCTTGGTTAATAGACTGTGTACTCTTTACATTAACCGGCTCCGCACCCGGCTGCTCAGGCGCAGCATCAAAGTTAAATTGCGCTGATAAACGATTATCAATGCGACTATTATTAGGATATGCTGCCATCCCTGTAGACGGTGCGACTTTAATTGTCTGCCTGCCACTTGCACCAAATCCCCTCAGCCCACCAATTGCAGTTTTATGACCGACTTTACCCCCATGACCAGTTACGAAAACGGGGGCAAAGTCAGTCATAGCACCGTATTCAGAGTCATGTAATGGCTCATCAGTATGTAAAGCGGTAAAGGCCAGCGCAGGTGGAGCAGGGGGTAAATTAGGGTCAGGGGCCGCTTTTGGTCGCTGCATTATATGTTTTAATTCAGGATGTTGCTCTATTAGTCCCTCTGCCATCGCTACACTAACTTCACTTGGAGTAAATCTTTCAAAGCCATTAGGCATCCTTTGGTCAGGCTTAAATCGTTCATTGAGTCGCTTTTGGTAATGCTTCTCATCTACTGGATTATAGTGAGTATGCTCTGTTTCATGTCCACTTTCAAGATGATTACTTAGTCTTTCTAGTAAACGCCGCTGATATTCCCCGCCAAATGCTTGAGGGAAGGACCAATCCTTGAGGATTGTAAATGTCTTATCCATTACATTCAAGGTTGCTCACCTCCTCCTTGAAGAATCTCGTCCCAGTTCTCTGGATTTAGATAAGCCATTTGACTCTCAAGTTCAGGAGTCATTTGACTCTCAACTTGAGAAGGTTCAGCATTACCATGAAGTCGGTGATTCCACTCTAGTCTATCATTTTCCTTGTCTGAAAGATATGGATTACGCCGGTATGGTACATATTCATCTTTACCCATCTTTTGCTCATAAGCGTGCCTCTGTCTAAGATTTCTAATTTCTTCATTAGCCGCCTCGCTCTGCTTCATACGCTGCTCAAACGCATCCTTGGCATTTCTATGCTGCCTCCATGAGTTTAGCCCCAGTCCGATAGTAGATGCGCCCAAAGCAAGCGTCAGCGGGTCAATTTTCAAAATAGACCAAGCATCATCAAAAGGCTCACTCTGTGACTCTTGGGTAAACGATTTGACCAGTCTGTCTAGTACAGATGGCTCTCCCCGCATGTATGACCCATAACCTACGCTATCAAAAGGCTTTCTAAGTGCCCCTCCTAAAAGAAGGCAAATCCCGAACCGACACAAGAAAAGATATAGGAGGAGCAAACCATACTATGGAGAAGTACTATATTAGATTATGCTTATCTATAGTAAAGTGTTTACATTTAGGACAAAGCCAAGCGAGTCCTTTGAATATATTATTGACTTTAATGTATACTCTACGGGTAGGATGTTGTGAGCAACCTTCACAAGTTATACTGGCTCGTTTACCACTCATTTCTGTCCCTCCTTTTCTAACAAAAGTCGTTTGATTGCGATAAGAGAATACTCTTGTTTCTTCACTGTCTTATTTAGATGGTCTAAGCGGGCCGAAATAGACCATACTATTCCGTATAATAGCACTAACGCTACGCCTGTTAGCCAAAGCAAGGACATAATCAACCCCAAAGGGATAAACTACTTAAAATTAGTGTCACTAAATTAGTATTCGCCTTGATTCTTATTAGGGTCGTAGTTTGACCAATCGTCTGCATCATCGTCAGAAGGCTTCTCATAAGGCAAAGGAGCATGGCCTGAAACACTATAATGGTATTCTAAATCTTCAGGAGTAGCAAAACCCCTTCCGCATGTTAAACATGTAGGAGTACGGTAAGGCTCATCACCGCTAAGTTCCTTCAACAAACTACTCCAAGCACCAGTCATTGGCTCGCTTGTTTGAATACCATATCTTTTAACATGTTCATCCCACATTTCTTGGCTAATTGGTTCTTCATAATCTATACTTTCATAAAAATCATCGTTTTCATTTTCGGGATTTGAGTATTCTGTTCTTAGAGGTGGACTTAACATATCCGGTGGAGCAAAATATGGGTCCTCTGCATTTCTATGAACTTGTTGAATAATAGTAGGGTTCTTTTTACTACCTCTTTCTGCTAAACGGCTTAACATATCCATTCTTTGGGGATTCATTGTTCTTGAGCGAGCGTTATCCCCTATAGTATTGAGATGAGATGTTTTGCCATGAGTAGTGTTCCCATAGTCAAGAGTTTCATCGGACAATGGACTATCCTGCACTTCATTACTTTGAAACTTAATATCGGGATATTCTTGTAAAAAATCCTGTAACTCTTTTCCTTTCAACAAACTACTCCAAGCATCCTTCATTGGCTCACCTGTGCGTACCCGTTGGTCTGCCCAAAACTGACTAGGGTCATCTGCTCTTAACTGAGACAACTGTGACTCAGCAGCCTCGTTCATTCCTGCGACTCGTTTTTTACCATGATGAAGTTTTGACATTGCTTCGTAAAATGCCTGTAACTCATCCTTTCCTCTGTAATCTGGATTATCACGAGCCTCATGGTAATCGGGCGACTCACGCCCCTCATCGTATAAAAGACGAGCATAGTTGGCTAATTCTTCCTTATTGTCGTTAGAACCTACTAACTGGTTCATAGCCCTTGCTGCATTTATACCTTGACCCTGCACTAATCTATTTTCTAAAGCAGGCCCAGCATCAAACGCATTGGCCGTATTTAAGAAACGCTGACCTGTGGGTCTATCGCCACCTTGCATAAGTGCTTGACCTTCGGCAGTAAGTTCCTCAGGAGAGGTTTTCAATACGGCCAATGCCTCTTGAAATGGCCCTGTCATGATTACCCCAACCCGCCGCATGATAAAAGATTATGGCCCACTAAGCGAACCGTCCGGGTTAAACAAACCCGTAGCACTAGCAGTTGCCGCTGGCATGATACCTATATTAGAAGGCAGTACCGGAGGCGTAGTAGGTTTAGGTTTATCTGTATTGATAAAAGGGCGAGGAGGATTAGTAGTGTCTGCATTTATACGAGAGTGACCAAGTGTATTATGCTCTGCCAACCACTGTTCGGCCCGCCCACCGGGGTATTGTAAATTATACGCACCTATTTCATGAGCCCTGCTAAGATTATTCATCGGCATCTCGCCGGTATACATGGCTTCTAATAGATTATCATGAATCGCACTATGACCATGCTCGTGTGCCAACATCTCTGCTATCCTTCTCCTACTATGGTCAGTATCGCCCGACATATGAGATAAATTAACACCTGCATATGATTTTTCCTCACCGTTATGTGGCTTATTAAGTGCCATACGCCTATTAAATACCTGATGCCGAGGTCTACTACCACCACTCAAGTACCGTCCTCCATCAGGTGCAACTCTTGAATCTTTGTCAATTGGTCGCCTATAACCGGGAGGGAAGGCTAAGCCAAACGAATGTTGAAAAATACCTCCGCCCTTATCGTCAGGGTCAAAGTAAAAGCCTTTCAACAATCGCCAAGAGAGGTCCATTGGTTCACCTTTACGCCATGTTCTGCTTCTCCTTTTGCGTGCCTCCTCCAAACGAGCAGTCCTTTTCTTCGCCTGTTCTTCTCTTTTAGTCTTAATGGCATTTCGCCACGCTGCTATCCTTTGTTCCTCTGTTAATGCAGGTCTTTGCGGCTTTGGTATTACGGGCTCTGTTACTATAGGCTTTGGAGCGGCACTTCTTTTTACCTTTGGTACTCTAGGTTTTGGCTTCTCAACGATAGGTGGCTGCACAGGAGGTTTTGTTCTTCCGAACATTAAAGATAATTCTTCTTCACTAGGCTCTACATAGTCAGGCTTTGGTACAATTGGGCCACCCCAGCCATAGTATAAATCTCGCTCACTTTCTCCTTCTTTATGAGGTACCCATGTAGGCTTCATCATATACCTCCGTTTATCACCACCAAGCCTAGAAGCCAATGCAGTAAATCCAGCAGCCCTCACCTTGTCCAAGGTCTGTGGATGTAAGGCTCTATCTAGTGTCATATCAACATAGGGCCTCTTAGACTTCCCTCCCATTGGACCTCCGCTTCTAAAACCCATTTCGTTTACAGGCTCAAGATTTATAGCAGGGTCAGGTACCAATAACTGATTGAGGTTCCCTACTCTCATTGAACTTCCTAACTGGTCATACTGGTTTTCGTCAAGCACCATTTGAGGCGGCATCTTAAGCAGACGCATAGCAATATCCATTGGTTCGCTTTTATTCGTCAATATACCTATTGCCTTTTGATAACGCCTTGCTAAACTTTCATTTGGGTTGTTTTTTAGATTAGAATGTAAATCAGCCAATTTAACTTGTGTTGCTTCGGGATGTTCCTTTACCCTATTGATGTAATCAAAATACTGTTCACCTTCCTTTCTTGTAAGGGCATCAACCGCATGACCTACATCTTCTCCAAAACGCTCATGTATTTCTCCAATACCCGTTTCCGAATCTTCTATAGCATCATGAAGATACGCAATTCGTTGAAGGTGTGGGTCATCAAATCCACTTGCTACATCTTCTACATGATTCATGTAAGGTTGCTCACCATACATTTGCCCTTCATGGATTTGAGTTGCGTAGTCCTTTGCTTCTTGAGGCATCTTAAGCAGACGCATAGCGACTTCCATAGGTTCGCCGGAGGTAATGGTGTCATCGGTCACATCATATTGATAATCGGGGTTATCTTCGGGAGTCTGTATTGTATAAGGAGGGGCACCCTCACGAATGACCCGCCCTCCCGGATAGAGTCTATCTAAAAGCACATTCCTTGCCTTCGGGATAATAGGCTCTTGAGGATATTCCCCCTCTCTCAATTTCATGGCCTCTCTTGTCGCCATCTCTAAGACATGAGCGGGCATTTCTTGTTGAGCAAAAGAACCCCCTCCCCATTGACTATCCAAAGCGTGTCCCACTTCATGAGCCATTTTCGGTGCTTGCCCTTCAGCGAACCGCCGGGTAGTTTCCTCACTAAAATCGGGGTCAATAACCAAACGGTTATCTTTTATTCTTCTTGAAGCAAGGTCAGCACCTAGCCCAATCCCCTTTGGGGTCGGACCAATGGCCCACCTGCTATCGCCCACTGGCCCAGCAATACCCATCGCTTTCGGGTTAGGGTGTTCATAGACCCCATATTCCAACTTCCGCTCACCCTTAAGCAACCGCATAGCGACTTCCATAGGTTCGCCTTTCTTCCTACTTTCCCAAAAGGCTTTTCCTTCATCACTTTGTAAACTACTTGGTACTAAACGGCGACCCTTTTTATGTTGTTCAATATATTCTTCCACTGCATCATATATTGCAGACATATATCCCCTTCTTTTGAATGGCTCTCGTGTTTCTATACCATCCAAACTTGCATAATCACCATCCCCGGTGTTGAACTTTGCTGATGCTCTATCACCGTTATCTCCAACTATACCGGCGTAAAGATTCTCCGAGTTGGGGTTTGATGCAGGGGAGATATACAACGGCTTCACTTCGCCTGTTACCGGGTCTTGAAATTGATGAATGTGCGCCGGACCATCTGCATTATCAAGTTGCCTCACTTCGGGTGAATCAGAAATAATTGGCGACTTAAGCAACCGCATAGCGACTTCCATAGGTTCGCCTGTTTGAATATCACTATCCCAAGTATCATTCCAATTGACCATCGGCAGTCCTTCGGCACTTTTGTTGGCTTGTTGTTCACGCTCATGTTCAGCGTTCCAATCATTCACATCAATCCATCTGCCGTTTAAGAGAATGCGATTCGGGTGCGATTCGGGCGTGGCCTCAATTGGTTCACCGCTTTGATATGTCTTACCCAACGATTCTCCCGGCTCACAAAACCCACTTGGACTATTACACTCTCCACCACAATCATTTTCATTACACCACACCTCTTGCGGTGGGTCGCTTCCTTTACCTTCCCCTTGTTGTAAATGATGATAGATGGGATAGTCACAATGCTTGCACTTATGGGTATGCGGGTCATTTTGATTATAAGCATATCCGAACTCGTCATCCCAATCATCATCTTTGAGCAACTGCATAGCGATGTCCATTGGCTCGCCTGTTTGAACAGGCACAGGCCAATAACCTTTATCTTCATGCTTCGCCCACATTTGTTGCGCTTGATGACTACGAGCAACGGAGGGTACAATCCTCACTTTTTCTTGAGGAGGTGAATGCTTATCAGTCATTATAGCCCCTAAATCATACATAGCAGTTCCCATTCCGACAGGTGGCTCCTCGTTACCAAACTCGTTTCCTTCAGCGAAAGGGTCACGCTCTTTGATGTATGGTGAGCCTGAAAGGTTCCCTTCATCATACTTGTAAGGTTGAAAGGCGGCTTCTGCGACATTATCTTTGAACCAATTCACTTCACCTCTAGCGGGACGCTCTTTACTATTAGGTGGTTTGATTACAACACCTGCTTCCCGTGGTTCTGTATATCCGTACATAGGGTATATTTCTCCTGTGTTAGGGTGCTGAAAGTCAGCCTCATAGTTATGTACATCTTCTTCTTCACCACTAGAGCCTACATGCCTAACCGATGCGGGAAGTAAAGGTGCCTTAAGCAACCGCATAGCGATGTCAAGCGGGTTGCCCATGTCTACCTGATAAGGCATGAGGCCAAAAGTCTACCGATGCCTTTGGTGCACCAAAACCCTTTTTCAATTGTTATCTCTCTGAGGGATAGGGAACTCATCAGTTCCCCCTTGTGGTAGGTTCTCCATTTCGTGACTTGAAGTAGCACCGAAGTTCCTCTCCCACGGTTCTTCTTCATACCCGTATTCTTGGCGAGGCATCAATAAATTACGAGGTACTTGCCGACCGCCAGTAGCAGGCTCGGCGGCTTCACTGGCTTGGCGTAACGCTTCTAACTCAAGCATCGCCTGCACATCGGGAGTGTAAGATTCTTCCATCCACCTCTGGTTCCGCTCCGGGTCCTCTTGCCACAATTCTTCTAGCATTTGAGATTCTTGCTCAGTCCGAGGCTCTCTACCTTCGTAAGGTACATTATCAGGATGAATCTTGAAGCGAGTCGGCATGGGCCCTATGTCATTGAAATCTATAGACTTAAGTAAAGTCCAAGCGGCATCAATAGGGTTGGCCATGTCTATCACTCAGTAATTCCCCGGTGGTTGATTAGCATATACGGGGTTGTCTATTTTTCCTGCTCCTCCACAAGTCGGACAGGAAATGATAGCGGGTTGCGAGCGAGGCATATCGGGACTAAACATAGGCCGACCATCATAACGAATAGGTGCTAAAGGTAGGTCACTTATCTGTTGTTGCTGCTGGTCCCAAGAAGCCTTTTTCATCATAGTCCAAACGGTATCAATAGGATTGGCCATGTGTAAGTCCAAAGGTTCACAGGATAAAAACCCAACAGTTCCTTTGGTGCACCAAAAACTTTTTCAAAATTATTTTTGCCGGAACGCCGTATGTGGTTAAAGGAGGGTAAACCGGCAGGGTAAACCCATACCTCCGGCTAAGGTAAACCGACCTACCCCATTCTATAGACTGGCCTACTGCAACGAAGTAAACCGCAGTGCCCCTTTCTATAGAACGCTATACTGGGGCAGGTAAACCGCAGCACTTAGGCGCAGGTAAACCGCAGTGCATCAATCTATAGAATGTTATACTCACACAGGCTTATGAGAAAACGACTCGCCCATGTAGCATTGTCATTCGCATGACTGAGAGTAACATAAGCACGACTGAGAGCCTGATGCGTGGGGCTTAGCCATGTGTTGCTGAGTGCTACTGGTATGAGTAGTGGTCGGTTGGTGGGGGTATCACCCCTGCAACCCCACTCATATGGGTGGACTTTATTCCGCTTCATTGTACGCCTGTAAACCGACCCTTCATGTAAACCGATTCTGCGTGTGTCGTTTAGACCAAAACGCATGACTGCGAGCCTGAGGGGTCGGTCTTTTATATAGTAACTAAGACTGGTATTAGGTAACCAAACAGATTGGCCAAACACACAGGAGCGAATGTAACATGCAAAACGAAACCCAAACCCCCGACCGA
>Ga0080013_1000216_pt1 | contig 82704 bp, 86 predicted proteins | sample ETNvirenome_6_85_FD_69236 | JGI IMG/M metagenome (GOLD analysis project Ga0080013, IMG submission 69236) | Marine viral communities from the Pacific Ocean - ETNP_6_85 (SPADES assembly) (version 2) | ecosystem: Environmental > Aquatic > Marine > Oceanic | place: Pacific Ocean | collected 2013-06-19
TAATACAGATTCAGTTTCTACACAAATATTAACGGCAAGATATCTTTCACCGTTTGGCGGCCAAACGCCTAGATTTTCTGTAACAGACAATGATAGCTATAGACATAGTCAGCAAAGTTATGGTATGTGGATGGTGCCACCAGATGTTGGAACTATTGTACTAGTAATTTTAGTAGAAGGAAATCCGAACGAGTGTTTCTGGATTGGGTGTGTTAATGACAGATATTCAAATTTTGCAGTTCCAGGTAATGCCGCATCTACAAGGCATACCGATGCAACACCAGACGAGTTAAATGGTACAAAGTTAAAAGGTAAAAAACTTCCTGTAGCTGAGTATAATAAAGTTATTGACGAGACTTCGCATAAAGGAGGTGAGCCGACATTATTTAACAAACCATACCAAAAAGAATTTACAGAAACTTTAATAAAACAAGGATTATTAGAAGATGAAACTAGAGGTATAACATCATCTAGTGCTAGAAGAGAAGTACCAAGTACAGTATTTGGAATTAGTACACCTGGACCTGTTGATAGAACAGTTGGAGCTCCAAAAGGTATGGTTGGCGCAGATATAAAAGTTAATAAGCATAGAAGTCGCCTTGGTGGAACATCATTTGTTATGGATGATGGAGATGATGCTTTATTAAGAAAAAATCCAGCAACCAGCGGGCCGCCAGAATATGCAAATGTTATGCAAGATGAACCTAATGGGAATGTTACACTACCGCATAATGAATTAGTTAGATTAAAAACTAGAACAGGGCATCAAATATTATTACATAATACTGAAGATTTAATTTATATTGCTAACGCAAACGGTACTGCTTGGGTTGAGTTAACAGCAGATGGAAAGATTGACATTTATGCAAAAGACAGTTTAAGTGTGCATACTGAAAATGATTTTAATTTAACAGCAGGTAGAGATATCACAATGGAAGCTGGCGCTAATATTTCTTTAAAAGCAAGTGGAACGTATGACCCAGAAGAGGTATTAACACCTCTTAAAGCTGTTAAAGGTAGAATACAAATAGAATCAGCCGCTGACACTAATATGATTGTTGGCGGAAATCATTGGGTTACTACAATAGGAAATTATGAAGCTTATACCCAAGGCAACAATGTACTTACAGCAAGTGGGTCAACACATATTAAGTCAGGCGGACAACATGTAGAAACAGCTCCAAAAATTCATATGAATGGACCAGCGGCTCAAGGTGCTCAGATTGTTACAGCTCTTAGTACACATATTTTACCAGGACTTCCAACAAGTAATCTGACAGGTACTTTAGTACAAAGAGCACCAACACATGAGCCGTATGATCATCATGAAAATTTAAATCCGCAAAATTTTAAAATTATAAAAACAGATAGAGACAGTGAAGCCACAGCAGTTAACATGGACGAATTAGGAAAATATAATACACCAGAGGCGTTTAAAAAGGTGTCTATAGAATAGGGTAAATATAGTATCATGAGCATTACTAATAGAGAATTATATAAACAGATAAGGGTACCTAGTAATCAAAAACCACCTAGTCCGGTTCAGAGTAGGGCCTATCGTGGCCTTAGTACGGTTAATCCTAGTAATAAAAGTCATGTGCTATATGATATAGAATTAATTAAGCAAGATATTATAAATCACTTCCATATAAGGCAAGGTGAGAAGTTAGGAGACCCAGAATTTGGTACTATTATTTGGGACGCTATTTATGAACCTCTAACAGATCAATTAAAAGAAGTAATATCTGCAAATGTTACTAAAATTGTTAATTCAGATCCACGTGTAACTGTAGAAAGTATTAATTTAGAGTCTTATGAGAGTGGGTTAATAATTGATTGTGTACTTACATATTTGCCTTATAATATTTCTGAATCAATGCGATTAAAGTTTGATGAAGATGCAACTCAACTCGACAATTAAGTATGTGGTTAATGGAAACAAATAAATATAGTTAACAAGGAAAAAGCATGTCAGTAACTAACAGACAAAACAGATTACTTCTTTCAGAGGACTGGAGAAGGATATATCAAACGTTTAGAAACGCAGACTTCACATCTTATGATTTTGATAGTCTACGTCGTACTATGATCTCTTATATAAGAGAAAATTATCCAGAAGATTTCAATGATTATATTGATTCAAGTGAATATCTAGCGTTAATTGATCTTATTGCATTCTTAGGGCAAAATATTTCTTATCGTATTGATCTTAATGCTCGAGAAAATTTCCTTGAACTAGCTGAACGTAGAGATTCAGTTTTACGTTTAGCACGATTACTTTCTTATAATCCAAAGCGTAACCAATGTGCTAATGGATTAATAAAATTTGAAGCAGTATCAACAACTGAAGAAGTTGTTGATTCAAATGGAACAAATTTAGCTAACCAAACAATTGTTTGGAATGATCCATCTAACGCTGACTGGCGTGAGCAATTTGAAAAAATTATGAATGTAGCATTGCCAATTAACTCTACAATTGGAAAACCAATTAAGAAAGATACTGTTGAAGGTATATTAACACATCAATATAGATATAAATCAAGTAATACAGGAGTTCCTGTTTATACATTTAGTAAAGGTATTGACGGTCGCAATCTTCAGTTTCAAATTGTTTCATCAGATGTATCTGATGGAGTTATATCAGAAGAGCCGCCACTACCAGGAAACAGTTTAGCATTTTTATATCGTGATGATGGTCGCGGACCAGGTAGTTCTAATTCTGGATATTTTTGTCATTTCCGCCAAGGAGTTATAGATCAAGGTACTTTTACTGTTGATGCTCCTAGTTCTAATCAGTCAATTGCTATAGGCGGGACTAATGTTAATAATACTGATGTTTGGCTTTATAAGTTAAATGCAATAGGCAGTGAAACAGAGTTGTGGACAAAAGTTGATTCTGTAGAAGGTAATAATATTGTTTATAATAGTGTACGGAAAAAAATAAGAAATATTTTTGGAGTGCTTACTAAAGGGCAAGATAAGATTAACTTAATCTTTTCCGACGGAACATTCGGAAATTTACCTAAAGGTGATTTTAGAGTTTATTATAGAGCAAGTGTTAATCAGTCTTATAGTATTCTTCCAGCAGATTTAACAAGTATTGGGGTATCAATACCATATACTTCATCCGCCGGGAATCAAGAAACATTAAGTTTAACTCTTTCTTTAAAGTATACTGTAGATAATAGTAGTACATCAGAAAGTAATGTAAGTATTAAAGAAAATGCTCCGGCTACCTACTACACACAAAATAGAATGGTTACTGGAGAAGATTATCAAGTTGCTCCGTTAGGAGTCAGCCAAGAAATTATTAAAGTTAAAACAGTTAATAGAGCATCGAGCGGAATTTCACGCTACTTTGATTTATTAGACAGTACTGGAAAATATTCAAGTACAAATTTATTTGGTAATGACGGTGTTGTATATAAAGAATCGTTAACAAAACATAAAAACTTTACATTTGTAACTAAAGTTGATATTGAAGGACAAATACTAAACACCATTGAACCAATATTATCCGAAAAGCAATTATTAAATTATTATCTAACATCGTTTCCTACAACAATTGTTTCTGATTTAGGAGCAAGTTGGGTACAAACAACTAAAGCTACTAATCTTACTACAGGACATTTTATAGATGCTGATAGTACAAAATATCAACTCGGAACGTATACAGGTAGTGCTTTAAGATTTGTTGAACCTGGGACATTATTAAAGTTTACTGCTCCTGAAGGATACCACTTTATGAAAGATGGTACGCTAATGGCAGGCAATGCAGACCATATAGGTACTTTTGATTATAAATGGGTTAAAGTTATTAGTGTTGAAGGGGATGGTACTACTAATACAACTGCTGGCGCAGGCCCTGTAATACTTAATGATATAATTCCAACTAATGCAATATTAAATCAGGTGGTACCTAAGTTTTCTAAAACTTTACAAGCCGCAGTTAAGACACAAATAAATGATCAAATCTATTCTAACAAAACGTTTGGTTTACGTTATGATGTTAATTTAAGGCAGTGGCGTGTAATTATTGAAAACAATTTAAATATTACAGGAGAATTTAGTACAGGTAAAACTGGAGACATTACAAATCAACGGTTAGATGCAAGTTGGTTATTATTGTTTGAAACAGATGGTGAAAAATATACTATTACATACCGCGGTTTAAGATACATTTTTGAAAGTGCCGAAGAGGTTAGATTTTATTACGATAGTAGTGATAAGATCTATGATAATAAAACCGGCCAAATTATTAAAGATAAGATTACAGTTTTGTCTATTAATTTAAAACCCGATCTTCTTACACCATTTACAGAAGATGCAAGTTGGGAAATTACACTTCCGTATCGTGATGTTAATGGATATGTTGATACGAAAAAAGTTGAAATTAGTTTTTATGATGAAGACGAGGATGGAATTGTTGACGATCCTGAGACATTTATTAAGATTGTTAATGAAGAAGTAAATCCTATGGCAAAATATATATTCCAAAAGAAATTTATTACATCAGATGGATTAGATGATTACAAATATGTTAACAATGCTACAGAAAATATTATAGTTAAAAAAGATCAAAGTTTTGTAGGTGCATTAAGTCTTTATACTGAAGGACAAGTGTTTTATCTTGATACAGAAAAAGTATTCAAAATATTAACATCTGGTGCTTTAGTATTAACAACAGATTATAGAGCACATATAGGACGAAGCGATCTTAAATTTCAATATATTCATGCCGCAGATGATGATAGTAGAATTGATCCTAGTAGTAGTAATATTATGGACACTTATCTATTAACAAAAAGTTATGATGCATCATTTAGAGATTTCTTAGATGGCACAATAGCAACTAAGCCGTTGCCTCCGAGTAGTGATAATTTGTTTAATAATTATGGAAGTGAAATTAATAAACTTAAATCAATTAGTGATGAAGTCATTTATCATCCTGTAAAATATAAAATATTATTTGGTGCAAATGCTGATTTAGATTTACAAGCAACTTTTAAAATAGTTAAGAATCCAGACCAAGTTGTTAATAGTAATGCACTTAAAGCCTCGGTTATATCTTCAATCAATCAATTTTTTGCTTTAGATAATTGGGATTTTGGAGATACGTTTTACTTCTCAGAGCTTAGTACGTATGTTATGGCTACAAATGCACCGGATTTAGTAACAATGGTAGTTGTTCCTAATCAGAATTTACAAGGGTTTGGTAGTTTGTACGAAATTAAATCAGAATCAGATGAAATTTTTATTAGTGGTGCAACAGTTGATAATATTGAAATTATTGATTCTATTACAGCAAGTAGATTGAAAGCATCTGGTAAAGTTTTAACAGAAGCTTCTAGCTCAAATTCAGGAATTCAAAGTGCAAGTATATATACATCTGGATCGATTACAACTGGCTCCGAGGGGACTAACATCTAATGGCATTTAATGATGATCAACATGAATATCCTCTTCCAGGAAGTTCATCAACTCCGCCACCAAAACGAGAAAGTGCAGAATTACTTCCAAGATATTTTCGTACACCGACAAATAAGAAGTTTTTAAATGCAACATTAGATCAGTTAACGCAACCCGGTGTTGCAGAAAAGTTAAATGGTTACTTTGGTAGACGTATAGCTAAAGCATACCAAGCCAATGACACTTATATTGCTGAACACAATAGTGATAGAGAAAATTATCAACTTGAACCTGCCGCAGTTGTTAAAGATGAATTAGATAATGTTCTTTTTTATAAAGATTATTTAGATTACGTTAATCAAACAAAAGCATTTGGCGGAACTACAATAGACCATAGTATTTTTAATAGCCAAGAATATTATGCTTGGAACCCTAATCTTGATTGGGATAAATTTACAAATTTTAGAGAATACTATTGGTTACCTTCAGGCCCAATAGGAATAAGTGTTGTTGGACAAGCTAAGGACATTGTAAGTACATATACTGTAACTAAAAAAGATAATCTAGATAATAACGGATATGTTTTTACTCCAGACGGACTAACACAAAATCCAACATTAAAACTATATCGAGGACAAACATATATATTTGAAATCGATGCATTAGGAATGCCACTAACTTTTAGAACTGCTAGATCTTTAGATCCTAGTTTATTATATTCTAAAGGATTAGATGATAGCACACAGACAGTTGACGTAGGAACAATCACATGGACTATTGATATTACCACTCCTGATACATTATATTATGTTAATGGTAATGATATTAATGCAAGTGGGCTAATTCAAATTGCAGACGTTGTTGAAAATTCTTCAATAGATGTAGAAAAAGAAATTATTGGTAAGAAAACTTATACAATGACCAATGGACATGCATTGTCTAATGGAATGAAAGTATATTTCCAGGGTGCAGTAACACCAACAAAGTATGCTACAGGTGAGTGGTATGTAGAAGGTGTTGGAACTGCAATTCAACTTATTAACGAAAAAGCATTAGAAATACCAGCAACATACTCAACAGACAAACCTGTACTGTTTGATTCAGAAGCATTTGATAGGTTACCTTATAGTAATGCTAATAGTTTTGCAGGAACTAAAGATTATCTATTAGTTAATAGAGCATCGAGTAGTAGAAGTCCGTGGTCTCGATATAATCGTTGGTTTCATAGAGAAGTTTTAGATACTATTTCAGCTATTAACGGAACTCCAACAGAGATTGATCAAAATTATAGAGCAAAACGTCCAATTATTGAATTTATACCAGGATTAAAGTTACATAACTTTGGTACTAGTGCTAAAGATGATATTGATTTACTTGATACATTTACTAAAGATGTCTTTTCAGATATTGAAGGGCAAATTGGGTATAATATTGATGGAATAGATGTAGTTGATAATATGAGAATTTTGTTTACTGCTGATAAAGACAGTAGAGTTGACGGCAAAATTTTTAAAGTAAAGTTTATTAAACATAATAATGTAAGACAAATTAGTCTTGTTGAAGAAACAGATACAAATCCAATTGAAAACGAAACAGTTTTAGTTCTTAATGGCGACTCTTACAAAGGTAAGATGTGGTATTATAATGGTACTGTATGGAAAGCTGGACAAGACAAAACATCAGTGAATCAAACACCGTTATTTGAATTATATGATGGATCAGGATATAGTTTTGCAGATACAACTTATTATCCAGCATCGACATTTGTTGGGAATAAAGTCTTTAGTTACAAAATAGGCTCTGGTGTTGTTAAAGATCCCGAGTTAGGATTTTCTGTAAGTTATAGGGCATTAGAGAATACTGGTGATATTTTATTTGACTTTGACTTATTAAACAGTACATATACATATCAACAAGATAATGCTGTAAAAATAGCTAAGACAGATGTTGGGTTATTAAGAGTGTATACTGCGATTAATACATTTACGTATACATCAGGATGGATTAAGGCAAAAACTGAAAGTGTACAACCTGTTTGTAGACAATATGTTGTAGATCTTGTATTTAATGACTTTCCAATTGATGTTTATGATAGAAGTGGAGATATAAACGACTTATCAGTAATAGTTTATGTTAATAATGTAAGGAAGCATAATATAACAGATTATGTAGTTAATAGAATTAACGGTACAGCATTTATTACATTTGTAAAAAAATTAGTAGAAGATGATATTTTAGTTATTAAGACTAAAAGTGCTACGAAGAAAAATGCCAATGGTTATTATGAAATTCCTATTAACTTAGAAAGAAATCCACTAAACAATAATGTTTCTGGATTTACAGTAGGTGAAGTTACAGATCATGTTCTTAGTATAACTGAAGGTAGAGATGATTTTAAAGGAACGTTCCCCGGAGTAAACAATCTTAGAGATTTAGGCGATCTTACTAGATACGGAACACGTTTTGTTCAACATAGTGGTCCTGTTAACCTTGCCTTATATCATTTAACTGATCAACCTGCGAATGTTGTCCATGCAATTAGATTTGCTAGTAAAGAATATGGAAAGTTTAGACGCATTTTCCTTCAAGAAGCAAATATGTTAGGATTTGACGGAGAAATAAAAGAACACTTTGATCGTGTTATGAAAAAGGTAGTAGAAAATAAAACTAATGATATGCCGTTTTATTTTAGTGACATGATAGGTATAGGTACATCATCTAGAGTAAGTAATCCAGTAAGAGATCCAGATATAGTATTTTTTCCGCTATCAAAAGATTTTAATTTAACAAAACTATCTTCTAGAGCAGTCGGTGTTTATAAAAATGGAGTACAACTTCTTGAAGGCAAGGATTATACATTTAATCTTGATAATCCTGGATTTGTTTCTATTACAGCTACAAAGGCTGTAGGAGATACAATTGATATTTACGAATATGAAAAAACAGACGGTAGTTTTATTCCTCAAACACCAACAAAATTAGGGTTATATCCTAAGTTTGAACCAGCTAAATTTATAGATGACACATACCAAGTACCAACAGAAGTTATTCAAGGACATGATGGTAGTATTTTTGTTTGCTATGGCGACTTTAGAGATGATTTGTTGTTGGAATTAGAGAAAAGAATTTATAACAATATAAAAACTAATTATGATCCAGAAATATTAGATAGACACGAATTTATTGGTGGAGAATCTAGAGATACAGGATTTAGTAAATGGCAACGTGATAAAGCATTAATTACTGATTTTACAAACTGGTTAGAAAATGTTAGTAATATAGATTATACTGATTATAGTTTTTACGACAGAACAAATAGCTTCACGTTTAATTATAGTAGTATGACATCTCCAAAAGGTGCAAAACTATCAGGATACTGGAGAGCAATTTATAAAGAAGCGTATGATACTGATCGCCCACATTCACATCCGTGGGAAATGTTAGGATATTCTTTATGTCCTACATGGTGGACAACTGTATATGGACCAGCACCATATACTAGTGAAAATAAAATTTTATGGCAGGATGTTGAAGACGGAGTAATTAGAGAACCAGGTAAATCATTACAATATCTTACAGCGTATGCTAGAAAAGATATTACAAAACACATACCAGTTGACGGTGAAGGTAAGTTACTAAGTCCATTAGATAGTAATTTTGCTAAAAATTATGTTCTTAATTTAACTCAAAATCCTTTTGAGTTTGGTGACGAAGCACCAACTGAAACAGCATGGCGTAGAAGTAGTGAATATCCCTTTGCATTTTTATTAAGCTGGATTCTTAATCAGCCAACTAAGATTATAGGATTAGGGTTTGATAGATCAAGAATTATAAGAAACTCAGCTAAAGAACTTGTATATAGCGAAACGTCTAAAAGAATTAGACTAGAAGATTTAATTTTCCCAAGTACACACGCTGATACATCTAGAGTTAGTACATCAGGTATTGTTAATTATATTGCTAATTATATTGGATCACGTACTTTAACATCTTACACAACTTATAAGAAACATTTAAAAGCTGTAAGAAATCAATTAGGCTTTAAAGTTGCAGGATTTACAGAGAAGTCTAAATTTAAATTATTATTAGATAGTAGAACTCCGTATAACGAAGGTAATGTTTTTATTCCTGATGAAAACTATAAAATATTTTTAAATACAAGTTCGGTTGTTGATCTTGTAAGTTATAGTGGTATTATTATTGAGAAGCAACCGGCAGGATTTATTGTAAAAGGGTATAATAAAAATAATCCTTATTTTAAATATTATAAGCATTTTGAAAGACAAGGTGACCGAGTTGAAATAATCGGTGGAGTTAGTGATAGTTTTGTTGTATGGAAAGCTGGACAAACATACATACAAGGACAAACAGTATCATTTAATAATGAATTTTATAGAGTTAAGACACAACACTTTAGTGATGATACTTTTAATAGTAATAACTTTGCTAAATTAGTTGAACTTCCTATAACAGGAGGTAGATCAGCAATCTTCAGAAGTCAATTCGATACTACAGCTACAGCAGAATTATCATATGGACATTTATTTAGAACTACTCAAGCAGTAATTGACTTTATACTAGGATACGAGCATTGGTTAATTGCCCAAGGATTTGATTTTAATTATTTTAATAGAGATATTAATGCAGTTGAAAATTGGGAGTTAAGTAGTAAAGAATTTTTATTCTGGACTACACAAAACTGGAATGCTAGTAGTATTATAACATTAAGTCCTGGCGCAAATAAATTAAAATTTAAAAGAGATCTTTATGCTTCAGATAATATATTTGGTAACTTTTATGACTATTCACTTTTAAAAGCAGATGGTCGAAAATTATTACCTGAGTCTGTTAATGTTTATAGAAACAATGATAATGAGTTCCAGCTAACAACTAATGGTGCTGACGGTGTGTATTTTGTACAACTACCGTTATTACAAAAAGAGCATATTGTTTTAATAGACAACTATACAGTTTTTAGTGATATTATTTACGATTTAGAACCAGGATATAGGCAAGAAAGAATTAAAGTTCTAGGTTATAGAACAGATGACTGGAATGGCACATTAAATATTCCAGGATTTGTTTTTGATAATGCTATTTGTACTGAATGGCAATCCTACCAAGATTATGATATTGGTGATACAGTACAATATAAAGAATTTTATTATGTTGCTAGAATACATATTCCAGGAACAGAAAGTTTTGAAGCAGAAAGCTGGGTAAGATTAGATGAAAAACCAACATCAGAACTAATGCCTAATCTAGATTATAAAGCGAAACAATTTAAAGACTATTATGATTTAGATACCGATAACTTTGATACAAATCAACAAAGAATAGCACAACATTTAATTGGATATCAAAAGAGAAAGTATCTTAGTAATATTATAAATGACGATGTTAGTCAATATAAATTTTATCAAGGGTTTATCCAAGATAAAGGTACAAAGAATAGTTTAACAAAATTATTTGATGCATTAAGTAGTTCTGATAAAGATAGTATTGAATTTTATGAAGAGTGGGCAGTTAAATTAGGCCAATACGGATCTTCAGACGGCTTTGATGAAATTGAATTTAAGTTAGATGAAGCAAAATTTAAATTAAGTCCACAACCACTTGAGTTAGTAGATACGGTTTCAGGAGCAGAAACTGATTTAATTTATAGACAAAGACCGTTTGAAGTTTATCTTAAACCTAACAACTATACACACAAACCTTTTCCAACAAAATATAGAGTAGAAGATTATATTCCTACAGCAGGATTTGTTAATGAAGCAGATGTTAAATTAACAGTTGCTACTTATGATGATATTTTATCTCAATCTATTACAGATTTAAATGTTGGTGATTATATATGGGTAGGACTACGTGGTGTAACATGGGATGTTGTTAAGTATGTTAGTACTACAGACAGAGTATTAGTTGTAACTTCAGATGATGATGCTGGCACAACAACTTTTAAACTTAATACTCAAGCTAGATATACCGTAAATGAAATTATAGGTGTATTAGATGTTACAGGTGCAGAAAAATTCTTTAAAGTTAAAGAAGTATCATTAGATAATTTAATTTGTTATCAAAACGGCACTACAGCAGATGTGGAAACAGCAAACGGATTTATTACACAGTTTACTTCATCAAGAGTAACTAATTTAACAGAAGCAAATTCTAAAGTTCTTAATACTGAATTAAAGGCAGGAGAACTAATTTGGGTTGACGATGATGATTCATCTCGTTGGATAGTATTACAAAATACTCCAGTTTATAGCTCACACCAAATACTATCAAATCCAGAAACAGCAGATTATCCCGGCGATGGGTTTGGCAAAGTTATTGCATCAAATGACAGGAATACTATTTTAGTTGTTGCGGCAGAAACAAAAGAGAAAGTATATGTTTACTTAAGAGCATCTGATAATGTAAATTATAATCTATCTCAAGAAATACTTGCTCCAACAGACTTATATAGCGGAACAGGAAATTTTGGATCAAGTCTTGCATTAACTGATGACGGAGATTATCTAGTTATTGGGGCTCCAAATGCTAGTAATGTAAAAACTAAATTTAAAGGTGCTTTTAATATTGGAACATCATATGTAACAACAGATGTTGTATCACATCTTGAAACATATTGGGAAGCTCAATATCCAATTACAGGATCAACAGGAGCGTTAACTTTTCCTAGTTTTTATTCAACAGCAGTTCTTCATGATGCAAATTATAATACAGGAACAAATTCGTATCCTCCAATAGTATATGCAATACGAGGTGACTATAATTTAGAGGTTTCTACAACACACATTTTAGTTAGAGCACCTATTACACAATTTGCCGGCTCTGCGGCTGGCGATACAATACAACTTAACTGGAATCAGTATTCACAAAATTATCCAAGTGGAGTTTTACCATGGGGTTCAACAGGTCCTGGAGTATCAGCAGTTGAAGGATCTAAAACAATTACGTCAAAGATTGATCAAATATTGTATGTTGATAACTTAATAAGAATTCCAGTAGTTGGCGATTCACTTTCATCTTCGTCAGCACTTGGTGAGGTATCATATATTCGTATTAGTGATACTAATAAAGCAATCATTTATATGGAAAATGTTAGCGGACAATTTGATACGTCTGATACAATTTTCTTAAATGCAAATAGTTGTGGTACATATACATTAATTAATCCAACTGATGCTAGTGGTACATTTGGGGGCTGGTGGAAGATTGACGGATTGCCAGCATTTACTACTTCTTTACTTGCATCAGCTCAAGACATTACAATACCAAATCTTATAATGCAAGATTATATTACACAAGCTGAATCAAGATCACCAGTTCCGTTTAGTAATACAATGGATGAAGTATATGCATTAAATCAAATTTCAGATCCTACAAAAGGCGGCCGCTTAGGACATCTAAGTTATTATGATAAAAATGGTCTTCCAAATTTAAGTGAATTGTGGTTTTTACGATCTCCTAAATTATTTACTGATACTGCAAATAATGGTGACACATTTAATATAAGAGTTAATACTATTAAAGGCGGAGTAGATCCAATTTCAGTTTTTGATCCAGCATCATTAGGATTAACATTTACATACCTAAATGATTCATCACATCAAATTTTTGATATATGGAGTGGATTTATTGATGTTACATTTACAAATTTTGATTTAAGTGGTAATGCTTATATTCCTCTAGAAGGAGAAATAATTGTTGATGATAATACAGGTGCTACAGCTGAGGTTGTATACATACAAGAACAATTATTAACAGCAAGATTATATGTTAAGAATAGAGTAGGTACTTTTAGTTTTGGAGTTAACAATGGAGCCACTAGCACGATTAGTATTAAAGACAGAATTAGTGCAGGGGTTAATAGACTATCAGGGAGATTAGATCATGCAGATATGGATAGTGCGACGACAGGTAAAATGGTTGTTGTTAAAAATGACGATTCGACGCAATTTCCAGTTACTGCGTCAACGTTTCAAAATGAATTAGAAGTTCATTTTTATTCCAGTAGCACAGTAACAGGTATTGCACGTACACCGAATTATCCACACCCGTTAAATAAAGACTGGAAACAGTTTTATAATATTCCCACTCATTCTGCAGGAACACCAGGAGCATATACTAACGAAGGAATGTATTGTACATATAATAGAACCCGTGATGGGCAATATTCATTCCAGTATGGATACATAGTTCCTGACAGAGGGTCTAACAAATATCTTGGCAAGCAAATATCATTTGCTACTAAAGACAAGTATCATCGTCTTTATATTAGTACAAATGATATTAATAGTATAGGCAATGCTGGTAGAGTATATTTTATTAATCATGGAACAGATGCAGATGGTAATACATTTACTTTTGCTTTAGGTAAAGATAAAAATTATAAAGGTACTTTTAGTGATTCACAAATATACTATGAAAATGATATAGTTTTATATGCTGGCTTATTTTATCAAAGTAGAACTAATTTATCTGCAGGTGCGTGGAATAGTACATTGTGGACATTGTTGTCAAGTCATATAGATTATGTAGGTTATATTCCTAATGATACTGGCTTAGGGGTTGATAGTGAAACAGTTATTGATCGTACATTGTTAACTAACTTTGCTCAACCATTTACAACAAATAAAACAGGTGATATATTAGGAGTTGTAGCGAAATTTACAGGCTCAACTACAGAGGTAATAATTTATAGAGATGTTAATGGACATTATGAATTTAGCCAGGCAATACAAACACCAACTGCAAATATCGGATTTGCTACGTCAATAGCAATATCAGATGACGGATCATTACTTGCTATTGGATGCCCGTTAGATGATACTGTTGAAAATGATAATGGAGTAGTTTACATTTATAAACAAGTTGGCGGCGAATATACATTACTTCAAACACTTTATAGTCCAGAATCTGATGTAGCAGAAAGATTCGGAGCCAGCTTAGACTTTGATAATAATAATTTAGTTGTAACAGCAAAAGGCGGTGACCTTATTGCAACTACAACATTTGATGCTAATACTACAGTTGCTACAACACTTGATAATAATCTTACACAATTTAAGAATAAAAATGAAGATAGTGGGCAGGTACTTATGTTCCAAAGATTTAATGATACATTAATCTATAGTGAACGATTTGTTTACGATAACCCAACAACACGTAGGTTTGGTGATAATGTATTGTTTAAGAATAATCATGTATATGTTTCTATGCCTGAATTAACAGTAACACCAACTAATAATAATATGGGAACAATACTTGATTTTAAACGTGATAGAAATAAACTATCTTGGACTACATTACGTACCCCAATTGATCAAGTTGATATAACAAAATATAAAGGTATTTTTATATACAATACAGAGACACAAAAATTAACCAAGCAAATAGATTATATTGATCCTATTCAAGGAAAGATTGCAGGTACTGCCGAAGAAGAACTTTCTTTTAAAACATTTTATGATCCAGCAATTTATACTAAAGGAGTAAGTCCAGCAGTTGTTGATGAAGGCAATTTTTGGGGTGATGAATATGTTGGAAAACTGTGGTGGGATTTAAGTACAGTAAAATATCATAATCCATACCAAGGTAATATAATTTATCAAACAGCTAATTGGAATAGATTGTTTACAGGAGCATCAATTGATATTTATGAATGGATTGAAACAACCATTAAACCTTCGCAATGGTTAGAAGAAGCTGACACAGAAGAAGGTTTAGCAAAAGGTATTAGTGGAACACCCAAGTATGACGATAATACTTTAGTAGTAGCACAAGTATTTGATAAAGTTGGTCAATCGTTTAGTAACAAATATTATTATTGGGTTAAAAATAGAAAATTTATTCCAGCGAAAGAATTTAGAAAAACTAGTGCTTTTGATGTAGCACAATTAATTGAAGATCCGCAATCACAAGGATATCAATATATTGCACCGTTTTCAAATAATAGATTTGCTCTATATAATTGTTTAAATTTAGTATCAGGAGATTCTTCAGCAATTAACTTCCGTTATTGGACTATTGACAATCCGACAAATATTCATAATGAATATCAATTAATAAGTGATGGATTAGCGACAAGTAAACCTAAGAAAGAGTTAGAAAATAAATGGTTTGATAGTTTAATTGGTTGGGATCCGAACTTTAGATTAGTTCCTGATGATACTTTAAGTGTTAAAGAAAAATACGGAATTTTAAATACTCCTAGACAAACAATGTTTGTTAATAGGTTAGAGGCAGTTAAACAATTTATTGAACGTGTTAATACAACACTTGCAAAATATATAATTGTTGACGAGTTTGATCTTAGTAAGTTACAATTATTAGAAGCCTTACCAACTAGCAACTCTGGACTATTTGATGCAACAGTAGATACGTATGAAGAACTAAGATTTGTTGGAACAGCTAAAGTAAAACAAGCAGTATTAACGCCAACTTGGGAAAATGGTGGACTAGTTAATGTTACAATTACCGACCCAGGGAGAGGATACAAGGTACCACCAAGTTATGAGTTTTTAATGTCTGGGCCTGGTACTGGTGCTGACATTACCTTAACTATTGATAATTTAGGAAAAATAGATTCGGCAATTATTAAGTATGCAGGTAAAGATTATCCGTCTACCGCAAAAATTAGTGTTAGAAAGTTTAGTGCGTTAGTTAAAGCTGACGAAACAGTTGAGAATAAGTGGTCAATTTTTGCATATGATACTTCTACTTTATTATGGAATCGTACATCAAGTCAAAGTTATGATGTAACAAAATACTGGAATTATAAAGATTGGTATGCAGAAGGTTATAGTTGGGCAACTGATTTTACTCATTTAATAGATGAAAGTTACCAGTTAACAGCATTAGATGATAGAATTGGTGATATTATTAAAATTAAAACAGTTGGTTCTGGAGGTTGGTTATTATTAAGAAAAACTAGTAATGCAGTAGCAGTTGATTATACTACAAACTATACAACAATTGGTAGGGAAAATGGCACAATTCAATTTGCTACAAGTTTGTATAATTATCAAGGTTGGTATATAGGTTATGATAGTTTAAGTTATGATACAAGTGATTATGATAATCAGCCAGTTCAAGAGTTTAGAATTTTATTAGAAGCATTACGTGATGATATTTTTATAGATGATCTTGCAATAGAATATAACAAATTATTTTTTGCAAGTTTACGCTATGCATTCAGCGAACAATTATATGTTGATTGGGCATTTAAGTCTAGCTTTTTAAAAGCCAAACATAATATTGGTGATTTATCGCAGAAAATTAATTTTCAAAATGATAATCTTTCTAGTTACCAAGATTTTATTAATGAAGCAAAACCATATAAAACTAAGGTTAGGGAATATTTAAGTTCGTATACAAAACTGAATCCTACAAATTCTGCAATTACTGATTTTGATTTACCACCAGCTTATACTCAAGAAGATGGTAGAATTGTTCCGTCTACTTTAAGAGTAACAGATAATGCATTAGTTGGTGTAGATCCAGGATTAGCAGTATATCCAAACAAATATTGGGCGGATAATATTGGATACGAAGTTACTGCACTTTTAATTAAAAATGGAGGTACTGGATATCTTGAAGTACCAGTAGTTACTTTATCCGGCGGAGGTGGCACTGGAGCAAAAGCACAAGCATATATTGGTGCCGGCGGGGCGATAACTTGGATTAAAATGACAAATGTTGGCACAGGATATTTGTCAGCACCAACAGTTACTATAGAAGGAACACAGTCTGAAGGCAGTACTGCGGCAATTGTTAATGCTAAACTAGGTAATGGTAAAGTACGAAGCAATCATATTATATCAAAGTATGATAGAGTTTCAGGAACATTCTTAATTACAACATTAACTCAAAGCGAAACCTTTACAGGTAATGCAAGTGAAATTAACTTTAACTTAACATGGCCAATGGATTTAAGGCCTAGTCAAATTACTGTCACAGTTAATAGTATTGAATCATTAACAAGTGAATATACATTTGCTAATATTATAGATACAACTAAAACATATACACGTTATAAAGGACGTATAACATTTACTGAACCGCCAGTTAACAATGCCACAATTGTAGTACAATATAGTAAAGCAATTGACATGCTTCATGCACAAGACCGTATTAACTTGTTTTATGCACCAACATCAGGTATGTTAGGAAATGACATAGCACAACTTGTAGATGGAATTGATTATGGTGGTGTAGAAGTTAAAAGTTTTAGCTTTAGTGGCGGATCAGGATGGAGTTCAGAGCCTTATTATACATCAACTTGGGACACTTATGATAATACATATGAAGATGAAGTTTTTCAATTAGACGGTAGTACAAATGTGTTTACACTTGCTAATCCTTTAGAAGATGGTGTAACTTATAATGTTTATAAAAATGGTGTTAGAGTAGACGATCCACAATGGGACGGAAGCAGTATTGGTGTAACAGGCAACCCAAATGCAGTAATGGCATCAATTGTAGGTGATGGTATTGCAACAACAATAACAATAAACGAAGAATTAATACCAACTGTAGACGGTGACACAATTATTTTTAGAAAGTCAACTAGTGACGGTAGTTTTATTCCTGATCCAGATGCCTACGATACATTATTACAAGGTGGCGATTTAGCATATACATCAGCTAAAGGAATTTTATCAGAAGAAATTGTTGTAGACGGTGATGGATTTGTTACAGAGTTAACTTCAAAAGGACCGGAAGAACTAGTTCCAGGACAAATTCTTGATACAGTTGATTTTAAAGTTTTTGATAGAACATCAGATGGTTCAAGTATTATTAGTAGTCATAATTATACTGGCGATGCAGTAACTACTGATTTTCCTGTTACTAAGTTGCCAGCAAGTCAACAAGATATATTTGTTAAAGTAGATGGAACAATTCTAGATACTACACAATATACTGTAAATTATCAAACTAAAAAAATTAATATTACTACTACACCAGGAGATGGTTCACCAGTACATATTTCAACAATGTCAAACAATGGTGAGAAAATTATAGACTTTGATAGATTTATTGGTGATGGTTCAACATCACAATTTGTAACATCGGTTTTATATAAACCCGGATTGTCATATACATTAACAGTAGATGGTGAAGTAATAGTTAGTACTCTTGCAGAAACTGATAGTACATATGAGCATGAAGGTAGAGTTGTTTTTAAATTAGGAACAGTTCCAAATAATGGCGCTATAGTTGAATATGTAATTTATGATAGTACTACAAAAACATTTAGTCAAATGACAACAGATAGTTTTACTGGTAATGCTATTAATAAGAAATTTGAGTTAGCTCAGGTACCATTTACTAGTGAGCCAACTAGCCAAAATATTGTAGTTAAACTTGGAAATCAAATTTTAAATGCAGGATACAATGAACAATATACAGTAGTATCACAACGCGAATATCAATTACGTCAATGGCAAATTTCAACAGCTACAGTTAGTGCTGAAAATGTTAAAGCATTTTTAAATGGAGTTGAATTAGCTCAAGGTACTACATACCGATGGGATTCGTTTAACGGATCAGTTGTCTTATTTGAAAATACCGGAAAAATCGGAGATAAGTTAGAAATTTTTGTAATTGATAGCGGTGATTATCAAATGGGTTACTTTGATAGTGAAACAAGTTTATTTGTTAAAACACCAAATGAAGTTTATTTAGATACTGCTCCGGCTAATGGTGATCTACTAACAATCTATCAATTTAGTAAGCATGATGTTAGAAAGATTGAAAGAGAATCATTTGATATTGTGGCAAGAAATGCAGTTACACTAGGAACAGACTCCTATGTAGAATATCATCAGTTAACTAAAGGCATTATTAGATTACGTGAAGAAGCCTTTGATGCTGAATATGTATGGGTTACATTGAATAAAGTATTATTAACTCCTAGTATTGAGTACTATGTTACTGATGATAAGAAGCATATTAGAATTGTAGTTGATATTAATCCTAACGATAAGATAGAGGTAATTCACTTTACAAATAACGTTATTGTTCCAAAATTTGGGTTTAGAATCTTTAAAGATATGCTTAATAGAACCCATTATAAACGTCTTGGAGATAATAATAAATACACATTAGCAGAAGACTTAAATTGGTCAGATAGTAAGATTTTTGTAACAAATTACGAGAGTTTGCCAGCTCCAAATAAAGACAAAGGCATTCCTGGTATACTGTTTATAAATGGCGAGCGTATTGAGTATTATTTGAAAGAAAATGGAGCAATAAGGCAGTTACGTAGAGGCACGTTAGGTACAGGTATTGCAGAGTTACACAAGGCAGGATCAGACGTATTTGATCAGTCTTTAATGCAAACAATGCCATACAAAGATGAAACGTTAACGCAAGTATTTGATGCGGACGGGTCAACAAAAGGTATTACAGTTGATTTTATTCCAAAGTCTGTTAATGATTTTGAAATTTTTGTAGCAGGAAAGAGATTGCGTAAAACAGCTATTAGTTCATTTGATGTAACTAGTGATTTAGATAGTCCAGAGGGTGATATTACATTACCAGCTGAATTTAGTGTAGATGGTACAACTTCTACAGTAACATTATTAGATACCCCAGCTATTAATAGCAAAATTGTGGTGATAAGAAGGATAGGAAGAACCTGGACTGAATCAGGAATTCCTTTACATAGGCAGGAAAATAACATAGCACGTTTCTTAAGAAGTCAAGAGGTTACGTTACCTAAATAAATACACTAGTAGGATATAAAATATGATAGACAATATTAAAGAACAAAACGGTGTGCTTTTACAAGGACACATCAAAATACACAATCCGGAAACGGGCGAAATACTTGTGGATAAACGTAATGCAATCCATTATGAGAATATGAGTATTGCATTAGCTGAAAGTTTAGCAAATCAGGGCCAAGGCTTTGTTAGTAGCATGGTATTTGGCAACGGCGGAACATCTGTTGATCCTACAGGTATTATTACATATTTGTCACCAAATTCAACAGGTACAAATGCTAGTTTATACAACCAAACGTATACTAAAGTAATTGACGATAATTCAATTAATAATACGGATCCTACTAGGAATACGCTAGAAACACGGCACGTTAGTGGTACAAACTATACAGATATTTTAGCAACTTGTTTGCTAGACTATGGCGAACCTAGCGGACAAGATGCAATTGATAATGCAACAGGTGCCGAGAGTTTATATGTATTTGACGAGCTTGGACTTGTTAGTTATGCAAAATCTGGTACAGGACGATTACTAACACATGTAATTTTCCACCCTGTACAAAAGAGTTTAAATAGATTAATTCAAATTGATTATACCGTAAGGGTACAAAGTCTAACTGGCTTTAATGAGGCGTAAATAGAAAATGGCATATACAGTATCACATACAGACCTAGCTAATAAAGGTACTATTACAGTTGAAGATAATACTATTAATCAGGTTACAAGTTTAGATATCCCAGGACGTAATACTACAGCATATGGTACTGCTATTGCAGATAATTTTTTGCATTTATTAGAAAACTTTGCTTTTAATACTTCCCCAAGAAATCCAGTTGAAGGCCAGTTGTGGTATGATACTACAGTAGGTGTTGATCAATTAAAAATTTATGATGGTACAAATTGGATATCTGCAAGTGGATTAAAAAAAGCAACTAATGAACCTGCCGCAAACCAATCAGTTATAGGCGACCTTTGGGTTGATACAGATAATCAACAACTTTATCTTTATACAGGTTCAGGATGGATTTTAGTAGGTCCAACATTTAGTGATGGATTAGCAACAGGTATTAAACCATCAGTCATTACAGGAACTGATAATGTTTCTTATACAATTTTACAAGTAGAAGTTAAAGCAAAAACGGTGGCAATTATTGCTACAGATACATTTGTACCTAAGATTGTTATTTCTGGATTTACTACTATTAATCCAGGTTATAATTTAAGTACAGCAGATATTACAGGCGACGGTGCAGGAAAATATTATGGAGTAGCAGAAAAGGCAGAAAATTTAATTATTGCTGGTACTAACGTACCTGCTTCTAGCTTTTTAAGAAATGATATAACAAGTACAAGTTTATTTGCACTTAAAATTAAAAATAATAATGGTGTTATTGTTGGAGCCGATAGTGCTATGTCAATTGGCGTTGAAGGCCAAGCAGGTATTATTGCTCACCAAACATCAGGATCTAATATTGATGTAAGAGTTAATGATGCTGGTACAATTAAAACAGTTATTAGAGTTGATTCACAAGCTAGAGTAGGAATTAATAATTTATCGCCAGATCAAGCATTAGATGTTATAGGTAATATTCAAACTGATAGTAATTTATTAGTTGAAGGCACAACAGAGTCGTCAACTATTAGTACAGGTAGTATTACAACTAAAGGTGGCGTAGGAATAGCTAAAAAATTATTTGTTGGTGGTGATACAAATGTTGCAGGATTACTTACAACACAGAATATTGTACCAAATGTAACAAATGCACGTAATTTAGGAACAACTAATGAACAATGGTTAAATGTTTATTCACAAACATTCCATGGTAACTTAACAGGAAATGTTACAGGTACAGTTAGTGGTCGTTCAGGATCTGCAGATAAGTTAGCAAGTCCAACAACATTCCAAATGACTGGAGATGTTTCAGCAACATCATTTACATTTGATGGACAAGACGAAAGTACTAAAACGTTTACAACGTCAATTGCAAATACTTTTATTGCTAATAAAACAGATTCTTCTACAACTCAAGCTGATGATGAATTTTTAATTAATAGAGTAAGTGGAGATACTGGCGTATTTAAAGTTAATAGGAATATTTTGTTTTCAGCTATTCCAACTATACCTATTGGAATGCTCGCTCCATACGGTGGATTATTACCGCCAGCTAATTGGTTAATTTGTGATGGGCGAGAAGTATTAATTGGAGTTTATCAGAATTTATATGATGCAATAGGATATAACTTTAAAGATCAAACACTAGTTACAGGTGGATATTTTTGTTTACCTGATTTAAGAGGCAGAATGCCGTTAGGTGCAGATAACATGGGCGGCACTAGTGCTAATACAGTTACAAGTTCAGCGGCTGATAACATTGGAACACATTCAGGACAACAACAGCAATCTGTAACACTTACTAACTTACCAGAACACGAACATGATTTACGTGGAAATAGTGGTGATCAATATTATGCTATTAGAGATGTTTCTGGAGCACCTAACGATGCAGAAGCAATTCAATATGATGCACCAACTGGAACAGGAGCAGGACAAGCCTTTCCAACTAGTGGTGGTGTATTAACAGGACAAACTATTGGACAAGCATTAGATATTATGAATCCATATATGACTATTAACTATATCATATATGCAGGTGAGGCGGCATAATGAGTTATAAATTAAACAAAAGTGATGGAAGTTTATTAGTTGATTTAGTTGACGGCCAATTAGATACAACAACAACAGATATTTCTTTAATTGGAAAGAATTATTCAGGCTTTGGCGAGTCCTTAAACGAAAACTTAATCAAGATGTTGGAGAATTTTGCTAAATCTTCAGCACCTAGCAATCCTTTAATAGGACAGCTTTGGTATGATACAGCAACCCAAAGAGTAAAAGTATATGACGGTGTAGGTTTTAGAACTAGCGGAGCACCAAGTGTACAACCTGCTTCACCGACGGGAATGGTCGCTGGAGATCTTTGGATTGACAGTGATGATAACCAACTTTATTTTTATGATGGTTCGCAACTAGAATTAGCAGGGCCGATTTATACTACAGCACAAAAGAAAACTGGGCCTGAAGTTGTTACGCTCATTGATACATTTAATAATAGTCAAATAGTAATAAAATGGAACATAGCTGGAACTACAGTAGGTGTATGGAGTAATACAGAATTTACACCGGCAATTGGTTATACTATTGCTGGAATTACAGGTGATATTAAACCAGGGTATACTCCTGTTTCACTAACTGACTTTAGATTTAGAGGCATTGCCGACCAAGCTAGTGCATTAAGAGATAGTTTAGGAAATGTTAGATCAGCAGAAAAATTTCTTTCTGCAGATACGGCATCAACTACAACGGGTACATTAACTGTACAAAATTCCGGCGGTCTTACAATTGGCTTAGCACAAAATAATATTTTAAAAGTAGTAGGAACATCATTTGTTAGCGAAAATCAACTATCTAATCATGATTGGAAAGTTAGGGTTAGAAAACCAACAGGCTTTATAGATGCTTTAGTAGTTGATACATCAGAAGAACATTGTGGAGTTTTTAAAACAGATCCACAATACGCACTTCATGTAGGCGGTGATATGAAAGTTGATGGTGACTTTCTAATTGGTGGTACTCAATTTAATGTTGAAGTACAGAATTTAAGAGTAGAAGATAAGAATATTGAATTAGGAATAACAAGCGATAGTACTGTACTTAATAATGCTGGAGTAGATGGTGGTGGTATTGTACTTAAATCATCACAAATAGACAAAGAAATTTTATGGCAAAATTCAACTCAAGCATGGAGAAGTTCGGAAAATATAGATTTAGCCGCGACAAAAGGTTATTTCATTGATGGTACAGAAGTACTAGACAAGACAGAATTACATTCATCAGTAACTACAGCAACTGGATTAACGCAAGTAGGTACACTTACTACTTTAAGTGTTGATAATATTACCCTTGATAGTACTACTATTTCAACTAGTGGTAGCGGATTACAAATTACTAGTACGGGTGCTATTAATATTACAAATAACCAAGAAATTACAGGAGTAGCTGAGCCTACAACTAATACATCAGTTGCTACAAAGTTTTATGTAGATGATCAGATAAATCAAGAACCTGTTGTTATGAACTTAGATATATCAGATAGTCCAACAAATGCTCAGATAGCCACGATTATTGAAGATGTTTATCCAGCAGGAAACAAAAAAGTTGGATCATTCGCTTACGTTATAACGGTTTCACATGCCGCGGTAAACGTAACAGGTATTGATATTGGATCAGTAGCAAATAAATCATTCATATCTGTTGATTCAAATGGTGTACAGAACGAAAGTGTATTACAAGATATTGCATTTAATGATGCATCAGGAACAACTACAGCAAGTATTACTAGAGGGTTAAAGCGGTTTATAGTTGTTGGAACGACTTGGGTCTTTAATGGAGATGTAAGCTCCAGCGGCGGCTTATGGTAATAAATGATAAATATACTTAACAGGGGTTAAAAAACTATGGCATATACAATAGATAGATATAGCGGAGTAACGTTAGTAGTCGTAGAAGACGGTACAGTCGACCAAACTACTGATATTAAATTAGTAGGTAAAAACTATGCTGGATATGGTGAAATTCAGAATGAAAACTTTCTACACTTACTAGAGAGTTTTAGTGGAGCGGCTGAGCCACCTAAGGCTATATCTGGACAAGTTTGGTATGATGCTACAGCTAGTAAATTAAAATTTTATGATGGTTCTAAGTTTAGGACTACTGGCGGAGCAGAAGTTGCCACAACAGCACCAGCAGGGTTAGCCACAGGCGATCTTTGGTGGGATTCTGCAAATGAACAACTTTATGCTTATAACGGAACAGGATATATTTTAATTGGCCCACAAGGTATTGGAACAACTGTTTCACAGATGGTAACCAGAGCAGTTCGTGATACTACTAATGTAAACAGAATTGTTATTGCCGCTACAGTTAATGATGAAGTAATTTTTATTATTAGTTCAATAGCATTTACAATAGACTCTACAGATCCAACTAATCTTATTACTGGATTTGATAATATTAAGAAAGGTACTACATTACGTAATACAATTAATTCAACAGGTGGCGTAACTAGTACAACAGATTATTATTGGGGAACTGCAAGTAACTCATTAAAATTAAATGGTAAGTCAGACACAGATTTTGCTCTTTCAGGATCAGGAGCATTTACGTCATTAGTAACTTTTGCAGATGCTGGTATTGCCATTGGTGATTCCAATGACATGAAAATTTACATCGAAAATGATAATGAAGGTGTAATACAAAATCAAATTGGTACAGTAATTAAATTTAAAGTTGATGATGTAACAGGTGCTGTTAAAGAACCCCTTACAATAGATGCATTAGGATTATATCCACCAACAACAGATACATTTGAGTTAGGCAAAACAACATCAAAATTTGCTAATATTCATTCAACAGCGTTTACTGGATTGGCATCAAGTGCATCAACTCTAAGAGTAGGGGCTAATGATAGATCCCCTGATATTGCCGCTACAATTAATACAGTAGCAGTTAGAGATGCTAGTGGTAACTTAGTTGCAAACGTATTTACAGGAACAGCTACAGCGGCACAATATGCTGACTTGGCTGAGAAATATACAACTGATAAAGAATACGGATTTGGTACAGTAGTAGTAGTTGGTGGCGATAAAGAATTAACAGAATGCGATTCAAAGAATACAGACATGGCATTAGGCTTTATTGCACCGGCACCAGTTGGTGTTATTAGTGAAAGTCCAGCATTTTTAATGAATAAAGATGCTGATGGTCAAAATGTTGCACTTAAAGGACGAGTTCCAGTAAGAGTAACAGGACCAGTTAATAAAGGTGAAATTGTTTATGCTGGTCGAACAGGTACAGCATGTGCAACTTCAGAGAATGGATCATTAATTGTAGGCGTTGCCCTCGAATCAAATGCTAGTGCTTCTGAAAAACTAGTTGAATGCATATTAAAGGTATAACAAATGGCAGTTGGCGATATAATTACAGCGGCAAGATATAATAATCTACAAAGCCGTGTTGCAACAATATTAGGAACTGGGTCTGGTGATGACGGTTGGGGACAAGCATTAAATAGTTCACAAGTAGCCGCATCAGAAATAGTAACAGCAACGCACATGGCATTATTATATGATGACATTGCCGCTGGTAGAAAACATCAAACAAACATTACACCAACTGAAATAGCTCTTATTGCCACTACGGATACAATTTTAGATAGTAATACGGTTAATAAAAAAGGCGTAGCTCAGTTTGAAAACTTAACTACTACACTTGAAAATAGTAAATTTCTATGTAACGTTAATCAAGGTAGTTCCGAAGCAGGAGTTCAAGGACAATATACAACTGCTTGGAGCGGTCAACTTGATCATATTGTTAATGTAACATTTGCAACTGCCGATGCCGCAAGACATTTTTTTAATGCTGGTGGCGAAATTCGTTTTACGGCAAATATTGCTTATGTAGGTACTGAATCTAAAACAGTTGATTGGATGTATGTATTAGCAAACATGCAAGTTGTGTCGTTTAACTATACTGCTACTTCGGCTACAGGTACAGGTACAGGATCAGCTATTGGATATTATGGGCTTACTACATCATATCAGTCAATATTTGATAAACAAGGCTCAGGAACATATACAGAAAACCATTATATTATAGAAGCAAAAGGTAATACAGCAGTTAATCCGACTGTACTTACATTTAGAATGAACTTTAACGATGATGATCCAGCTGGCGGCTGGCCGAATATTGATGAAACAGTTAAAGGTACACTTACAAGTTTAGTAGGCCAATTCCGACCAACTGGCGTAAATGTTGAAGTAGCAACTCCAACGTATGCTAACGACGGTAGTAGTAACTTAACCTAATTTAACTCCCCCAAAGTAATTTTCCTGTAAATATACGTATATTATAGGAGTACAATTATGGATGAACGCTTATCCAAAGCATTAGAATTTTCTAATTATATGGTAACGCTTAATAACCAAAAGCGTATTTTAAAAGAAAAATATTACGAAAGTGCAGTCCATTATTTTAATGGCGGCCAATTTGCAGTAACTAAAGAATTAATTACTTTTGTGAATATGTTATGTACTAAAGGTAATGATTCTGATATTGTATTACTGGACGATAATGATACTCCAGTTAAAATTGAAGATTTAAATACCTTTTTTACTGATATACTAGATATTTACTTTACAGCAACTAATGAATATCAAACAGAGTATGAAAAAATACGAACTAAAAGGTCCGTAGACGGATTAATTGAGTATGAGCAATAAACAAGGCGTATTAATATTTGCTAGGAATAATGCTCAAATAGATTATATAAAACAAGCTCATTTTTTAGCAAAACGTGTCAAAGAATATTTAAATCTTCCAACGTCTATTGTAACGGATAGTCTTCAATATCTTAAAGATACGTATAAAGACTATGAAACAGTCTTTGATAAGATAATAGAGGTGCCATATTCGCGACCTTTAAGTATAAAACGTTACTATGATGGCAGTAATATATACAAGCAATTAGAATTTAAAAATGATTTACGAACTCAAGCATACGATTTAACCCCATATGATGAAACATTATTGTTAGATAGTGATTATATTATTAATAATCAGTTATTTACACATTGTTTTACACAAGAACATGATTTTTTAATTTATAAAAATTCACATGATTTAAGTGGATATAGGAATGATCCACGATTTCAACATATTAGTGATACTAGTGTTGATTTTTATTGGGCTACTTGTGTATTTTTTAGAAAAACACAAACTAATAAAATTTATTTCGAATTAACAAAGCATATACAAGAGAACTGGCCACACTATAATAGTATTTTTCAGATTAATAAAAATACATTCCGTAATGATTGGGTGTTTAGTATTGCTGTACATATAATGAATGGTTATCAAAGAGGTAATTTTTCACATGAACTACCAGGAAAGTTATATTTTACTAGTGATAAAGATATTTTATGGGATTTAACAGACGACAAATTTTTATTTTTAATACAAAAAGACAAATACTTAGGAGAATATACTCCTTTAAAAGTTAGAGGTAGTAGTGTTCATGTAATTAATAAGTTTAGTCTTAATAGGATAATAGATAATGAGTAAAGGCTTTGTAGTTATAGCACAAAACAGCCAAGATGACTATGTTTTACAAGCATGTCTTTTAGCTATGAGTATAAAAGCAACACAAAAAGAATCTAACATTTGTTTAATTACAAATGATACAGTTCCATCTGAGTATATTAGTCTATTTGATGTAATAAAAGAAATTCCGTGGAACGATAGTGCTAGTGATAAAGAATGGAAAGTAGATAATCGTTGGAAATTATATCACGCATCACCGTATGACGAAACAATTATACTTGATACTGATATGTTAGTATTGCAAGACTTAGAAAATTGGTGGACATTCTTAAAAAATTATGATTTATTTTTTGTTAGTAATGTTTATACGTATAGAGGAGAATTAATAACTAGCGATCATTATCGTAAAACATTTACAGCTAATTCTCTACCAAATTTATATGCAGGATTTCATTATTTTAAGAAATGTGATTTTGCAAAAGACTTTTATTCGTGGTTAGAGCTAGTAATGAATAACTGGGAATTCTTTTATGGAAAATATGCTAAAGAACTTTATCAAAAAAACCTTAGTGTAGATTTAAGTGCGGCAATAGTAGCTAAAATACTTGATTGTGATAAAAAAATTACAAATAATAAATGTTTATTTCCTAGTTTTACACATATGAAGTCTTATATACAAGGTTGGGAAAATCCTAGTAGCAAATGGCAAGATCGTGTCGGAAGTTATTTAACAGATGATTTAAAATTAAAAATAGGAAACCATTTACAGCAAGGAATTTTTCATTACACAGAAAAAGACTTTGTTACAGAGGATAAAATTCAAAAATACAAGGAGTGGTTAAAGATATGATAGTTATTGCTGGATATGGATATGTAGGTAGAGCAATTCATAGCGTTTTTCCTAAAGCTAAAATTGTAGATCCTAAATATAACAATAACTCAATTGGAGGTTGGTGGAATAAACCGTCATGTGTTATTATTTGTGTTAATACACCTACTAAAAATGGTATTTGTGATCCATCTAATGTATTAGATGTATTAAAAAACTGTCCTAGAAACGTACCGATCTTAATAAAAAGCACAATAAGTTTACATGCATGGGATCAAATACAAGCAATGTTTGATAAAAGATTTATAACGTTTAGTCCTGAATTTCTTACGTCAGCTAATCCAATAGAAGCATTTAGAGATCAAGGAATAATGTATGTTGGTGGCGGCGATACAAAATTCTGGATTAAAAAGTTCTCAGATATTTTTACTGTTTCTAAAGAAAGCCCTCGTGCGTTAATTACTGCAAAGTTATTTAGAAATGCATACCTGGCAACAAAAGTTACATTTTTTAATCAGTTGTATACTATATGTGAAAAGGAAAAATTAGATTATAATACAGTTAATAGTTTAGTTTGTGCAGATAAGCGTATAGGACATAGTCATTCTTTAGTTCCAGGCGATGATGGTCACCGAGGCTTTGGTGGAGTATGTCTTCCAAAAGATATACAAGCACTAGCAAGTACTCATCAAGACGACTTATCACTTCTAATGGAAGTTATACGTATTAATAAAACTATGCGGGAAATCCCACATGAAACAAAGTTAATAGAAAAATGGTAATATTAAAACAAGAAGAACAAAGTAATAAACGATACGCTGTTTTTAATTCTGAAACTGGCGAATTATTATCGTTACCTAATTATAAACCAGAAAAGTGTGATTTTATAGAAGTAGATCCTCTAGAAGTTGCCGGGTTATTATCAGGTGAAGACCAAATGTCTTATTATTATGTACATTATTCTAAAATAACAAAAGGTTATGAACTAAGATTACGTATAAACAACAATATAGATAGTTATAGTGTTAATGATTTAATATATGAAATACCTAAGAACAATTTAGATAATGCAGATTTAAATATAACACAGAATATAAAAGATACATGCTGGAAAATTCAAATAGGTGGCAACCTTAAAGCAAATATTCTATCTCAACATATTAGTTTAAATAATACAGTTAGTCTAAGTGTTACAAGAAAGAATGATCCTAACATTCTTTATAAGACTTTATATGTTGATTTTTCTAGTTTAGAAAATAACAAATATGTTATAATACCTTTTACAGATAAATTTGAATTTGAAGGCGAAGAAGTGTCAATTTATACAATGAAAAAATTTGACGAATATTCATACGGAGTTATTCAATGAATATGTACATTAATATTGCAGAACAAGATATCATCTTTTTAAGTTATGACGAACCTAATGCTGAAAAGAATTATGTTGATTTAGTTAAAAAAGTACCATGGGCAAAACGTGTTCATGGTGTAGAAGGATCAGATGCCGCACATAAGGCGTGTGCAGAGTTATCTGAAACTAAACATTTTGTAACAGTTGATGGTGACACAATTATTGATCCTAATTTTTTAAATGTTAAACTTGACTTAGATGCGTTAGGAGTAGACGACGATTATCAATTTAGTTGGTGTGGCAAAGTTAACATCAATGGACTAATGTATGGTAATGGTAGTTTAAAAATGTGGACTAAAGATTTTGTAAGCAATATGCGTACACACGAAAACACCGATGGTAATGATGATACAATGATAGAATTCTGTTATTTTGATAATTATTATCAATTAAATGACAATTATAGTGAAAGTATTATTAATTCAACTAAAGCCCAAGCCTTTAGAGCAGGATTTAGAGAAGGTGTTAAGATGAGTCTTAACAGAGGTGCTAAAGTTACTAACCTAGCAGAAGATGTATGGTGGCAAAATTATCATAGATTATTAATATGGATGAATGTTGGTACTGATGTTGATAATGGTATATGGGCAATTTATGGAGCAAGAGAAGGATGCCATCTTGCACTTACTGACTGGGACGTTTCGCAAACAAGAGATTTTACTATTCTTAATAAAATGTGGGATGAAAAATATAGTAAAGTAAAAGATGATGAAATATATCATAATGTTGGTGAACTTGGTTTTAGATTAAAAGAATTAGACTTGCCATTAAGTGAACAACCGTTAACAGCAGACCAAAGTAAGTTTTTTAAAACTGTTTACATTAATACAGACAGGGTTATAGGTAGAAAATGAGTAATTGTAGATACTATATAGGAACGTTTCGTTTAAAAGATGACGAAAGTTCTGATATATGGCACGATCAAATTATGCGAGATCAAATGGGTCCTATATTAGATGATGCATTTAAGTATGGTGCAACAATTACAGAAGAACGAAGTGTGCCTAGCGACTTTGATATGCTTCATTGCCATTTATATGCAAAATTTAAAAATGATAAAAAAGCTATGTTATTTGTATTAAAGTATCCTCAGGTTAGACGTTCAGAGAGAATAAAAAGAGAAGACTATGCTAAAAATTTAAATTGGGTAGGCTAATGGAAAAAGAATTAGCTAAAATTAAAAGACTATTACCTATCACTAATGCAGAAATTAGCCCTACTTTTTGTCTAGCCAAATGGCATCATACTACTATCTATCTAGCAACAGGCGAAACACATAGTTGTTATCATCCTGCTCCGCACCCTATACCATTAGAAGAATTAAAAGACAACCCAAGTGCATTACATAATACTATTGAGAAAAAAGATCAACGTAAGCAAATGCTTTGTGGCGAAAAACCAGATGGTTGTAGTTATTGTTGGAAAATTGAAGCTATGGGTAAAGATTATGTAAGCGACAGGCATATTAAAACAGCAAGTATATATACTCCAGAAAGAGTTGCGGAAATAAAACAAAAAGGACCAGAATTTAACGTAAATCCTGAGTATATCGAAATTAGTTTTTCAAATGAATGTAATTTTAAATGTGGGTATTGTCATCCTAAGGCTAGTAGCAGATACTGGAAAGAAATTGAGGACCATGGACCTTATAAAATGTCAAGTACTCATAGACAAGATATTGATTGGTTTAAAGTTTATAAAAATGAAGAAGAAAATCCTTATGTTGATGCATGGTGGAAGTGGTGGCCTGAAGTTAGTAAGACTTTAAACATCTTACGTATTACTGGTGGCGAACCTTTAATGCATAAAAGTTTATGGGATTTATTTGAAAAATTAGAAGCAGATCCTAAACCTCATATACAAATTGAAGTTAATAGTAACATGGGTGTTAAACATGCATTAGTTGAGAAATTAACTAATACAGTATTAAGACTTAAAGAAAAAAATTGTATTAAAAGTTTTAAATTATATACAAGTATTGATACTTGGGGACCAAGAGCCGAGTATGCACGTACAGGACTAGATATTAAATTATGGGAAGAAAATTTAGATCATTATTTAAGTAATACAGGTTGGCCTGTAACATTTATGATTACATTTAATATTTTTTCTGTAACTAGTTTTAATTTATTATTAGAAAAAATATTAGAATGGCGATGTAAGTATAACTCAGCCGCAAACGAAACACAATGGCAACGTATAAGATTTGATACACCGCATTTAAAAGAGCCAAGTATATATGATATGAATATATTACCTAAAGACAAATTTATGTCATATATGGAAAAGCACTTACAGTTAATGCATGAATATCAAGACGATAGGGATAGAACAAAATTTAGCTCACTAGAAGTAGAAAAATTTAGACGTGTAGTTAATTATATGCGTGTAACAAATTACGAATCTGCTAAACTTAAACAAGCACGGACAGATTTTTATAATTGGTTCACTGAGTTTGATAAGCGTAGAGATTGTAGTTTAACAAAAACTTTTCCAGAACTAGAAGGATTTTATAATGACTGCAAACAAATCTAAAACAGTTTGTATCCTACCTTGGATTCATATGTATGCAAATGCAGATGGTAATGTATTACCTTGTTGTGTAGGTGATTATAACAGTCCTTTAGGTAATACTCAGAATACTCCTATAAAAGAAATATGGAATAGCCCCGAATATAAAAAGTTACGTTTACAAATGTTAAATGGAGAGCAACCTAACGTATGTAGACAATGCTGGGTTCATGAACAGGCAGGCAATAATAGTCCACGCATACATCATAATAGACAGTTTGCAAAGTATATGCCATTTGTTTCTGAAACTAATCCAGATGGCAGTCTTGATGAGATGAAATTACGTTATATGGATATACGTTGGAGTAATATTTGTAATTTTAAATGTAGAACGTGTAGTGCAACATTTAGTTCTAGTTGGGCCCAAGAAGATGGTAAAGAAAAAGTTTATATTTTTGCAGGTGGTAAAGATAATGATGACTTGTACGAGCAATTTAAACCTTATTATAAAGATATAGATGTTTTTTACTTTGCTGGAGGAGAGCCATTACTTACTGATAAGCATTATGATATTTTAGAATATTTAATTGATAATAATCGTACTGATGTTATGTTAAGATATAATTCTAATGTTAGTAATTTGTTTTATAAGAAAGAGTGTATTACAAAGTTATGGAATAAATTTACTAATGTTAAAGTTGATGCTAGTTTAGATAGTTGGGGTGATAGAGCTGAATATATACGTGAAGGAACTGAATGGTTTGTAATAATGAATAATTTAAATCTTATTAAAAAAGAATCACCTCATGTTAGACTGAGTTTTAATACTGTAGTAAGTGCGTTTAATCTCTTAACACTTACCGATTATTTAAAATATATGCAAGAACAGAGGTTTGATGTGTCAAATGGAATATTATATAATATTGTTGATCCTAAACATTATACAATATCTATATTGCCCGATGATAAGAAACAAGAAGCTTGTCAAAGAATTACACAATATCTACAAACAGCTCCTAGTAATGGCATAGCTGAACAGTTAAAGGGGGTATTACGATATATTAAGAGTTCGGTATATGATGCTAAAGCTCATAATAAGTTTAAAGTTCATACAGAGCATTATGATAAAATAAGGAATAGAGATTTTAATAAAACGTTTCCTGAACTTAACGGTGTATTCTAAAATCAATATCGTGAGATGGCCGTATAACTAATTCATTCCTTACCATCTGACGCCAACGTTCTTCCGTTTGATAAAGACTAAATCTCTTATTTGTTCGTGAAGCACCATCCATATACTTAATCCATTTTTGTTGTATTTCACCAACTTTTTTATTAGTTGTTTTTGACCAATTATGTTTAAATATACGTTTTAAATAATCATAATGCTCTAATGGGTGCGGATGGCCGTCTTGGAAATTCTTATTAACTAATTTTCTATCAGCTTCAAATTTTTGTTCCCAGTTATTATTAAAAAGTGTATCATAAAAACTAGGTAATAGTTGGTTTATAGTTTCAGAGTACATTGCTCGTAGATGCTCTATTCGTTGTACTTGAATACCTTCAACAGCATATTTTGGATCAATTGATATTTTTGTGTCCCATTGATCAACATAGTGAACAAGGTCATTCATTTGTATAAAATGCCATTGTGTTTTATGTCTAAGCATCTCATAAGCTGATTTAATAAACGCTAAATCTCGAAGTAATGCTCCATATTCACTAAAGTATTTTTTAACCCATGATTCATCATATGTTCCTTGACTATAAATATTGCCTGGGGTAATCCATTGGCCACCAGCTGTAAAACTAGGATCTGCTGTAGGCTCAGCATCTAAGAATCTATCTTCTCTACTTATATTCGTCCATTGTACTATTACTAAGTCTTCGTGTGTAAAATTGTATGAAGAGTCAGCCTGCATTAATGTATTAAAGATATAATGATTACCAGCTCCAGACTTTCCAAAATTATAAAACTTAGCATCTGGAAATTCATATCCTAAAATATTAGCCCAAGTACCCCATGCATAGTCTGTAAAGCTACAGCCAAAAGTAAAAATTCTATTAACCTTTAATGCAATTAAGTTTTTCATTCAACATTATCCTTTGATTGTTGTACTAATGTAAATGCAAGTTTTTGAAATACTTCTTTTGTATATTCTTCACGATACATTATTTTATAGTTATGTTTAAGTACGTCTTGTTGTTGAAAACACCATAATAATTTGTCTTCCCCAGTCATCTTATTTAAGCGAGCTACAGCAGATTCTATTTCCCCTTTAATCATAGTCCATCTCTTATATGTATTGCTCTCGCTATCAAAACTATAATCAAACATTTTGTCATATAACTTGTAGCCGTAGTCTTCTAAGTTTTTATTAGCATTAGGTTGTCCCCAAATAAGAAACGGTTGCATATGAAATATAGAGCGGAATGTTTTTTCACTCCAGAATCTACTAGTGTTATCCCAATCTTCTGCAAGTGTTTCTCCAATTACTTGGAATAATGTAGACCAATGTAGATGTGAACTTAAACTCATAGCATGATTAGTTTTAAAATCGTTAGTATCTGCAATTAATGGTAAGTGCCGATTAAACTTTTTTAAAGCCCTAAATGAAAGTTTCCCTTTTGATCCTCGTATTAGTTCTGTTTCTTGACAATAGTGCTCTGGTTTTTTAATCCTATCATGACTTAAAATACAGTTCTGATATAAGTTACTATTAAATATTTCAAAGGCGCTTAATGTTCTATGAGGTCTATTTACTCTACTAAGACTTAAGAAATGTTTTTCACCGTAATAGTATCTTTTTCTATTCTTTACTGCATTAAGATAAACTTTTTCAATACGAGTGTCAAGCTCAGCTTCAGCTAATCCTGATACTGGTAGTGTGTCTACTTTTAAATTAAAAAGCATGTGTTCAAAGTTATGAAAACTAGCAACATGAATAGATTCTTTTATACTATGATAAGTGTTATATCGAATTAAATTTTTATTTTCAACCATATTAGATGTAATAAGAATAACTTTTTTAGGTGATATATTATGCACTCTACAGTTATGATATAATACATCATAAAATGGAGTATTTCCATATATAGTACTAAATCCTTCAGTACTTGCATCAAATAAAAAGAATGTTTTTGGATCTTTACGTAACTGTTTTACATTTTTTTTCCTTATAAATTGAAATAAATCAACATCCTTTTCCCATTGGGGATATTTTATCAATACATGAAACAAGCATAAGTTTGACTCGTCTAGATTAAGGTCTTTGAATGCTTGTAAAAACTTTTGTGAGGCTAGAGAACTTTGGACTTTTCGTACGTATACGTTTCTTTTGATGTAGTCAGTTACTGGAATCATATATAAAAATCGCCATAAATATTAGTAGTATTTATATACGCATATAATGATTGGAGGTTCATGTGAAGATAGGGTTTATAGGGTTAGGAAAACTAGGGTTACCATGTGCCGAAATCGTCGGTGAAAAAGGCCATGACGTAACAGGATATGATGTTATTAATATAGAATCAGAAGTTATAAAAATTAAAAAAACCATTAAAGAAGTAGTTGAAGATAGAGATATTGTTTTTGTTTCAGTACCGACGCCACATCATCCTGACTATGATGGTAGGACACCTTCAGCACATTTAGAACCTAAAGATTTTAATTACGAAATTGTTATTGATGTGTTAAGAGAAGCTAACGTTCATATGAATAAGAAACAACTACTAGTTCTTATTAGTACTGTTTTACCAGGAACAACCCGCCATCATTTTGTACCATTAATTAGTAATACTCGCTTTGTATATAATCCTTATTTTATTGCTATGGGTACTGTAGCTTGGGATATGGTAAATCCTGAAATGGTAATTATCGGAACTGAAGACGGAAAGTCTACTACTGATGCACAACAATTAGTAACATTTTATAAAACAATAATGGAAAATAAGCCAAGATATGAAATAGGTACTTGGGATGAGTGTGAATGTATTAAGGTTTTTTATAACACATTTATTAGTATGAAAATTGGATTTGTTAATATGATTCAAGATGTTGCAGAAAAGCAAGGAAATATTAATGTCGATGTTGTCACTAACGCTCTTTCAAAAAGTACAAATCGAATTATTAGTTCAAAATATCTAACAGCAGGATTGGGCGATGGCGGAGGATGCCATCCAAGAGATAACATTGCATTACGCTTTTTGGCTCAAAAATTAGACTTGCAATATGATCTATTTGATGCTATAATAAAGGCTAGAGAAGTACAGGCCAAGAACATGGCTAAACGTTTGGTTAATCTAGCACACGAAAATGATTTACCAATATTATTAAATGGAGTTAGTTATAAACCAGGAGTGCCATATATAGATGGAAGTTATAGTTTACTAGTGGGATATTATTGTGCAGAAATAGATTATGCTTGTATGCAGGTTGATCCTTTAGTTAGTCCTGATACAGGACCATTTAGTGCAATAGTATTATTAGCTCATCCAGAGTTATACTGTAAACTTAATGATGATAGCATAGTGGTTGATCCATGGAGGCAATATAAATCTAGTAAGCATAAGGTGATTTATTACGGAAATACAAGATGAAAAAAATATTAATAATTGGCGATAGCAACGGATTAGGAGAATGGGGACAAATTACTCCGGGGCCCGGAGTTGCTAACAACAATGATAATACTATTTTTAGACCGTATAACCAAGACAAGTATTTAGAAGGAGACTCGCCTAAACCATTTCAATTAGTTTATCCAGGCTTCGGATACTTTTTAGATTTAAAAGGTCATGCCACTTGTAATTATAGTTTTGGAGGTGCAGGCAATTTTGAAGCAATTTTTAGAAGTGAAGAAGCATTAGGATTAGCACCACCTTTTACAGCACCTACTTTTTATACACCTGATGTTATTATATGGATGTTAACAGAACCTTGTCGTAATTACAAGAAAGATACAACATCAGATGACGCCGGACTATGGGACTTAGATAAGCATTATTTAAAATTAAATGAAACTAACAAATGTAAATCTATTGCTGAATTAAACCGGGTACTTATGAAGATTGCATTTGATGCCGCACAAGAAATATATAATGAATTAAAAATTCCTTTTATTTTAATAGAAGGCTGGGGCGAAACATACGGCTTAGAAAGTAACTATACTTTTATTAAACATATTCATAAAGGTTGGTTACAAAAAATATTAGGTAAACAAATACCATTACTTACATCTTGGGGTTCTATTAACGCTATTAAAGAGTTAAGATCGGATCTAGCTGATACAGACGAATTTAAAAAGGAAGTTAACAAATACGAAGAAGTTATAAATTATATGGCATTGTCTGATGATTTTCCAGATAACGGCCATCCAGGTAGGATACTTCATAAAAAACTAGCAGAAGAGATAGAGCCTTATGTATGATATTGTTTTTATAAGTTACGAAGAACCAAATGCAGATGAAGTTTATGCAGAGTTAAAAGCACGATTTCCAATGGCTAAACGTGTTCATGGGGTAAAAGGTATACACCAAGCCCATATAGCCGCGGCTAAAAAATGCTTTACAAAAATGTTTTGGGTAGTAGATGGTGATGCTAGACTAAAAGATGATTTTAAATTTGATTATATTGCGTCTGAATGGGATTTAGATGCTGTTCATGTATGGCGTTGTCAAAATCCTATAAACTTTTTAGAATATGGTTATGGTGGCGTAAAATTATTACCAAGACAACTTACAATAGATATGGATGTTACTAATTTAGACATGACAACTAGTATTAGTGATAAGTTTTTTGCACATGAAGAAATTAGTAATGTTACAGCATTTAATACAGATCCTTTTAATACATGGAAAAGTGCATTTCGTGAATGTGTTAAATTGTCAAGTAAAATTATTAGAGGCCAAATAGACGAAGAAACAGAAATGCGATTAATGGTATGGTGTAATGAAGGAATGGGAAAACCTAATGGAGATTATGCTATGGCAGGTGCTCGTGCAGGTAAATTTTATGGCGAAGCATTTAAAGGAAATACTGAAGTATTATTTAAAATTAATGACTATGCCTGGCTAAAAGAAAAATTTGATGCAGAAAATTGTTGATATAAAATCTGTTCATATTGAATTGACTGATAAGTGTCAAGCTCAATGTCCAATGTGTGCAAGAAATTTTAATGGCGGAGCACCTCGTCCATTTATTCGTAATGGTGATATAAGCATAGCTCAGTTTAAGGAATGGTTTCCGAAAGAATTTTTAGCTCAGTTAACAAATTTTTACAGTTGTGGAAATTATGGCGATCCTGCATTTGCACAAGATTGTTTAGAAATTTTTCAGTATGTAAGAGATGCAAATCCTACTTGTAGATTAGCACTTCATACTAATGGTGGTATGCGTAATGAAGAATGGTGGAGCAAACTTGCTCCTGTAATAGGTTCAGTTAGTAATAGTAATGTTGTATTTGGCATAGATGGGTTTGAAGGGAAGCACGAACTATATAGAAGGAATACAAAGTTTTCAAAAGTTATTGATAATATGGAAGCATTTATTAAAGCTGGAGGAGTAGCAAGAGTAGATAGTTTAGTTTTTAAACATAACGAAGATGATATTGAAACACTTGAATATTTTTTATTAGGAAAAGGAGTGCAAAAAGTAAATTTTGTTAGTACTGCAAGATTTTATGACTTAGATAAATTTGCAGTTCAAGATTTAGATGGAAATTATGAATATGATCTTGAACCTGCTACACGATCAGAATATAAAAAAGTACCAAATAAAGCATTAGATAGTTTATTAGATGATGATGTTAGATATGAAGTAATTAGTAAAGCTAGTATTAAACCAAAGTGTATGGAAGACCAAGGTATATATGTTGACCCATGTGGAAATATACTTTCTTGTTGTTTAATAGGTAGTGACTATTTAGAAGAACCATTAAAAGAAACGTTGCCTATTCATACGTTAAGGAATTTAACAGTACAAAATACAAAAGATATGTTAAAAGATATAGGTGTACCAAATTGTAAAGATGGTATTCTTAGTAAAGATATTATACTATGGGAACACATGGGAAATTATTGGCATGGTGATAATAAGTGTATGACCTGTGTCAAAGCGTGTTCTAAAACAATCTTTAATACAACAAAGAATATATCATGACAATACCATTTGAAAATATAGTCAAATTAGGACAACGAACAATGCTAGAAAACAATGTTTTTTCGGTTAGTTGGATCTTAGGTAGATTTTGTAACTATGATTGTAGTTATTGTTGGCCGTATGCTAAAAGTAAAACAGTAGATCATAGACCTTTATTAGAATATATTCGTACAATGGATGAAATTAAAAGTCAAGCAAGGGCCCACGGCTTTGATAAGTTTCATTTTAGTTTTAGTGGTGGCGAACCAACTGCATATAAAGGGTTAATAGATTTAATTAAAGCGTACCAAGAACCTGTTAGTAACTATCTTAGTGTACACATGACTACTAATGCTAGTCCAGGATTTAATTGGTGGAACAAATGGTTAACAGCAACAGAGAAATTAGATCGTAAAAGTATAACAGCAAGTTATCATGCAGAATTTTCTAATGAAAAAGAATTTGCAGGCAAACTTACCTTTTTACAAGAGCATGGAGTATTAGTTACAATTAATCAAGTTATGGTTCCAGATAGATTTGATGAATATTATGGAAGAGCTCAACGTTTTAAAGACCAAGGCTTACATGTTACTCTTAAACCACAAAGTAATGATATAGCAAGTGCAGTAGTTGATGGTTATAGTGAAGCTCAATTAGAAATATTACAAAATGAGATGGAACAAGAAATAAGCCAAATAGCGTTATTTGATAAAAAAGGCATAGAATATAAATTAGACCAAGCAGAAAGACTGAATGCTCATCAGTTTAATAAATTTAAAGGCTGGATGTGTAATGCAGGATATCAAAGTTGTATTATTCGTGAACCAGGCGGCGAAATTAAACGTGCTTATAGCTGTCATGATGAACCATTAGGTACTATTGATACAGGGTTTACTTTATTTAAAGAACGCAAAGTTTGTATTACCCCAACTTGCGTAAGTAGTGCAGATAGTAAAATACCAAAAGAGTTAGTTTATGAAAATTGATATTGATGATATAGCTTATTGGGTAGATGCAATTAGAGATGCAAACGATCATAAACGTTTGTTAGAAAGTTTCTGGCATGGACAGCTTGAGAGTAAGAAGTGGTTATGTGAAGAACTTCCTAAAGTTACTCATGCTGAAGCTAGTAAAATAGTTATCTTTGGAGGCTGGCATGGAATTTTGGCTACAATGCTTTTTAATAGCGAACTTGGTGTACGACATATTAGATCTGTTGATATTGACCCTGCGTGTAAGGACATAGCATTAAGCATGAATAAAAAGTATGAAATAGATGGAAAATTTGATGCAGTTACAGAAAATATGTGTAATTATGAATATACAGAAGATCCACAAATTGTTATTAATACAAGTTGTGAACATATTACACAAGAACAGTATAATACTTGGTTAAACAAAGTTCCAACTGATACATGGGTAGTTGTACAAAGTAATAATTTCTCATCCCATCCTGAGCATATTAATTGTTCAGAGAATTTATTAGATTTTAAATGGAAATCAAATATTAGTAAAGAGTTTTATTCAGGTACATTAGAGTTACCTAAGTATGATAGATATATGATTATAGGTAGAAAAAAATGACAGACAGTAACGAATATTGGTATAACCCTGCAGACTCGCAGTTAGGAAAATGGCAACGTGAATTAGAAGACGTTTCTAAATCTCCTACCTTCTGTGTTTTACCATGGATACATTTTGCCACAAGACCAAATGGAGATATGCGTTTATGTTGTAGTGCTAATGCCAGCGGAGCGGCTACTGGTGATCATGAAGTAGGATTAGTAAAAATGGAACATGGTAAACCTGCAAACTTTGGTCGTGAAACTCCAATGGAAGCATGGAATAATGACTATATGAAGTCTGTACGAACTACAATGCTTAATAAACAAATTCCTGCTAGTTGTACTAAATGTTTTCAAGAAGAAAAAATAGGTGTTGTTAGTAAACGTATTTGGGAAACAGGTACATGGTATAAAGATGGAGTAGATATTCCTGAATTAATTAAACAAACACAAGAAGATGGTACAATTCCGGAAGAACTAGTATATTTAGATTTGCGTTTAGGTCATACGTGTAACGTTAAATGCGTAATGTGTAGTCCACATGATTCTAGTCAATGGGTTAAAGACTGGAAACAATTAGTTCCACAACTAGATAATCCAGAAGTTAAAAGACAAATGGCGTGGGACAAATCAGAATTTAATAATAAGTGGCATGAGAAGGAAACGTTTTGGGAGGAAATGAATAAGCAAATTCCTAACTTAAAGCAAGTGTATTTTGCTGGTGGTGAACCTTTAATGATTAGAGAACATAAAACATTTATTGAAGAAATTATACGCCAAGGCTATCAAGATAAGATATTGTTACGTTATAATTCAAATGGTATTTTAGTAGACGAAGATTTAATTGAGTTATGGAGTAAGTTTAAGAAAGTTAAATTTGCAGTTAGCATGGACGCTTGTTTTCAACGTGATGAATATATACGTTTTCCTACAGATTGGGCAACTGTAGAAAAGAATCTTCATATGCTAGATAATACGCCAGACAATATACAAACAAGTTTAGCTACTGCTATACAAATTTTTAATGTAAAGCACTTACCTGATTTTATGAAATGGAAAGTAGAATCTAAATTTAAAAAACTTAATGTAGGTACAGTTCCAGGTGGTGTACAAATGGGTGGTGGATTAGTTAATATGCATTTACTGTATATTCCTACATTTTTAAGTATACAAATATTACCCAAAGAAGATAAGCAAGAAGTTAGAGAACGTTATTTAGAATTTAAAGATTGGTTGTTTACTAATTATAGACAAGATGACGAGTATTGGAAAATTAATCCTTATGGTTGGAAACGTTGGGAAGCAGTAATGGATCATATGGATGCAAAGGACAATAGTCATTTACTTCCGGGCTTTAAAGAGTATGTCAACAAACTAGATGCCATTAGAGGATTAAAGGCGTCTAATATTTTTCCAGAGATAGCACATTTATTATGAAACAACTTAATAGAATAGTTTCAACACAACCTTCTAATGTTTTAGATATTAGATTCTGGCCAACTGATATTTGTGATTATGATTGTACATATTGTTTTCCTGATTCTCATCCTGGAATACATAGGTATCCTAAAAATATTGATACTGTAATAAACAATTTCAGAACATTGTTTGATGTTTATACTAAAAAATTTAATAAAACAGAATTTTGGTTGTGTTTAGTAGGTGGCGGTGAGCCAACGTTATGGCCGCATTTTAATACATTTTGTAGAGAAATTAAAAAAGAACATAATGTTCGACTTAAAGTAACAACTAATGCTTCTAGAACTTTAAGATGGTGGGACCAAAATGTTGAATACTTAGATAGAGCAACGTTAAGTGCCCATCATGAATTTATAGATATAGATCATTTTATGAAAGTAGGTGATTTTTTATATGAATGTGATTTAAATATTGGGGCATTAATGTTAATGGATTGTGAGCATTGGGATAAGTGCGTTGCTATTGTAGAGAAGATGAAAACTAGTAAACAACCTTGGATTATTGAAGCTAAAAGCATTGTTCAATTCCCAGGTAAAGATATTAACTCTTATACTCAAGAACAAATAGACTATGTTGCAAATACTATTAAAAGAGTTCCAGACCCAAAGTACATATTAAAACATATTGATGATTTTAATGTATTTCAAAGTGTTGCTTTATTTAATGATGGTACTGCAACAACTATGAAGTCTGAAGATTATATTCATAACAAATGGAATTATTTTAATGATTGGACTTGTCATGTACCTATAGAAAATTTAGTTATAGTATATGATGGTACTGTTACAGGATCATGTAATGCAAATATTTTTAAAGATGCAAAAATTAACATTTTTTCAGAAACATTTAAAGAAGAATTTGAAGAAAAATCATTTGATTTAAAACCAATTAAATGTCCATTTAAGGTTTGTAATTGTTTACCTGATACTCATATTACGAAGTATATTTCGTAATATTAATATCTGCGGCGCAAGTACACCATTCCCTAGTACACGTAATAGATTCAGTAGGTTTTTTAAAACTACCTTTATAAATGTTACCCAAACTACCGCCTACTCTACAAGTAGCACGGTGTACATCACCATCCCAATTTATCATTAAACTTTCCAGACCTGCCTGGCAAGTCCAGCCTTTAAATCCGTTTGTTTTATTGATAAGCAAGTCGTTTACATTACATTCAATAGTGTTATCAATCAATGTATTAGTTGGAGGATTGTGATTTTCGGTCTTTAAAAAGTCCAATTCTTCCTTAGAATAGCGTTCCAAATCTTCAAAAATATCATGTGTTTCAGTCCAGCGTATAGGACGTAAAGCATAGGGTATTCCTGCATTAGAAAGGCGTCTACAAGCGTCTATAACGTCGTTTAAGCGTTGGTTAATCATCATGACATGTACAAGTACCATCTTGTTTTTAGATGTATTATGTACGCTTATAATGGTCTCTAAAACACGCTCCCAATCGTACTCAAAATGCAAACTAAACACTATATGATCTAGATATTTTTGGAGCATATCAACATAAAAGTTTTTGGTTCTTGTACCATTTGTAGTTACATTAATCCAGCTAACTTTAGGACGAGCATAGTTTAATAAAGTAGTAATATCAGGATGAACAAATGGTTCTCCTCCTGTAAAACTAATTCTTACATTTTTGAGTTTAGATAATTCGTCTACAGTATTTTTAAGAATTTGAATATCAGTATGTTCGCTAACCATGTCATGAATTTCTGCTGGGCAATACGAACAGTCATAATTGCATCGTTTGCCTAGGTTCCATTCAACCTTAATACTTTCTGCATAATGGGGATATTTGTTTTCTACCTTAAACATTGTATAGTTCCAATTTTATTATACACTGAAAGAGTTTCTATAATATCTTTATATGATTTATGATTTAATCCACTTTTAATAAGATTAATTTTAGCAACAGGAATCATCCCAAAGCTATTCTTTTTAAACGTATAACCTTTTTTGTTAAGCCATAGTTTGATTTGAAGCTTTCTTAAAGTATGCATAACCCAATTAACACTTCTACCAAATTTTATCATAAAATCAGAACTATAATGTGTTTGTGGTACATCTGTAGTATATTGATCTTTGTCTTTAAAAATGTCTAACATATTTTTACCTACATGACAATAGTTAATATATACACAACCAAATTGCCATTTAAATGTAAAATCGTCATAGTTTGCTAACTCTAATTTTTGTCTAGGCCTATCTTTAAATGTTACAACAATGGTAGCCGCATTGCCTCTTTTTTGTGATTCATATTCGTGAATTAAGATATTAAATTGTTCAACAGCTACTTTTATTTCTTTAGGTGCATTGTTAAACCATTGTGTACCTTCAGTAATATCACCTCGTAAGTCTTCAAAGTACGTATGCAATAAATTTAAATCAGTGCAGTTAGTTACAAATATATCTATTACTCTATCATATCTATTGATAATTTCAATTTGTTTATTAATTAATTTAATATAATATCTTTTATCCTGCCCTGGCCAATCAGTAAATCTTGTATTCTCATAAAGTTCGTTATGATTATATAATTCCTTATACCACTTTTTAGCAATATTAGTATCATATGTATCGAAGTATACCCATTTACTATCTTTATTATTTTTAAATAGTATTCTAAACATAATTAGCGAACTCAGGATTGATTACATCAAATGGTCCTTGATTTCTTCTAGAGTCTAATGTTTTATTAAATGCAATACAGTCTTGCCAATATTCTGATAAATCTTTTGCTTCTAAAAAGTTTATATTGTCAGTAATTTGTTGTTGTGTAATCTTTTTCAATATAGGATGTTTTTTTACTAACTTATAGCTATCTATCTTAGTATACATATCATTTAGTTGTCTAATTACATCATCTTTTAAAGGTTTAGGTAAAACTTGAGCACTTAATACTCTAGGGTATTGTACTCTATGGCTATAAAACACTATCTCCAGATCATTTAAAAAGTATTCAATAACCTTTGGTAGTTGTAATATATTATTAGCTTGAACAGTAAATGCACCAACAACTCTACTTACATTTGGAAATTGTTTAATTGCGTTAACGTTCTCGACAACTTCTTTAAAGTTACCGCCACTACGAATGTATTCATATATTTTCCATAACCCGTCAATACTAACATTAACAGCTACACTTTTAAATTTAGGCCAATAGTCATAGATAGTGCGACCCCCTTTAATTCCTAATACAGTTCCGTTTGTAGCATACTTAATTTCAATATTATCGCCATACGGGGCTAACATATCTAAAATTTTATAATGCATTGGGTCCATTAACGGTTCACCACCAGCAAATTCTACTCGTCTAAAGTGCGGTAATAGTTTTTCAAAACTTTCCCACCAATTAGGACTATTATCAAACAAGCCTACATAAGGTGCTTTAGTTAATCCTAAGTTTTCTACAGCCTTGACAAGGTAGTTGTTTTCAGCTTTATAATGATGTACAATAGAGTTCCAATCTTTCCATTGTGTACTATCTAACGGATTGCACATACGACATTTTAAATTACACAAATTATTAATTTTAATTTCCATTGTAGGTAATTCAAATGGCATTGTGTAATCGTCATTTAGTGTTTCTAATGCGTCTGGATATAAATTAATTCTAGACTCTGGAATAACATCACTAATATGTCGTTGGCGTAAACTTTCTACACCCTGGTCTTCTAAATCAAAGCAAGGTTTACATACTTCAGGACGTTCGTTGTTTAATACTTGTTTACGAACTTTACGCATTGTATCATTGTTCCATGCTTCTTCTAAAGTTTCGTTTTGTATCCAACCAATAGGTTGACTACGACAGCAAATTTTAATTGCGCCGTCTTCTCGTGTTGCCAACCCCGTAAAAGGGTGCATACAATATGTACATGATTTTTTAGTTGAGGTCATTTTGTTTTATAGCCCAGTTGCGTTCTTTACACCAAAAACATTTTCCGCATTCTGGAACAGCTTGTCCTGGAACGTAAGTTTTATAATCTAGGTCACCAAAGACTTCAGGATAATGTGTTTTATCACCTTCGCAACTACGAGTAAGTATTAATAGTCCTCTAATATTATGATCGTAATATTGTTTAATAATCCAGTCTTTACGTGTATAGATAAAAGGATGACAAACTGTTACACCCATGTGTTCTCTAACTAAAGGTGTTAAGTCTTCGGAAGGGTCAATATCTCTATCGTCTAGCTTACCTTTAAAGTCTTCAATAGGATTTTTGTTTACGCCGGCAAACCAAGCATCTAATCCGTATCTAAATGCAATATATTCTGCATGAGAACGTAGAATAATTTGATTACCACTTTTTAGTTTACCATATTCATCTATAATAGTAGGCCCTTTATCTCCCCATTCTAAATCAGGCGGAATAAAGTTTTGATGCATAGTAAATCTATGATCTGGAAATCTTACTTCTAACCAGTTATATACAGCTAATGCATTATATTTTTGCCAAGGTCTTGTTTTCCACATTCTAATATTAGTTAAAATATGTATATTAGTTGTATGGGGAACATTTGAACAAATTAAATAAGCCAATAATGCACTATCGGCTCCGCCACTTAAACTAATGCCAATATTTCTCCAGTTAGTTAATACAGGAAATTCTACGTCATCATACTTAACAATATTTTCTGCATATTTTGTATCTTTTAGCATAACAGTATTTACCGCATTTAACTGGCCAGTTAACAATTTACGGTAAGTATATATATGCTTTTGAAAAACACATTTATCTATGCTGATGCACAGGAAATCCTTGATATATTACCGCAATTAGAAGAAGGAAAAAACGAATTATCCAAACCAACTGGAAATTTTTTTTATGATCCTTGGGAATTGTTACCGCAATATAAAGGTACAGCGTTAGAAGTTTTGTATAACAAGTTGCCCGAAGCAGGCCAGGCAAGAGTTATGTTAATAAAAGAAGGTACGTGTTATTCTGAACATGCCGACATTGATGATCGATACCATTTAACATTAGATGCAGAAAGTAGTTATTTAATCGATATGGACAATCGCATTATGAACGCAACTACAGTTGACGATACAATTTTTTTAATGGATGGTAGTATTATCCATTCAGCCGTTAATTTTGGTCATCTACCTAGAGCAGAACTAGTAGTAAGGAAACTACTAACGCACAATAAACTAAAAGATCCAGCTAGGATTAATTTAACAGTTCGATACGACGTATTTGATTTACGTTACCGTTTTGATATGGTGTTTAGCCCGTGGCTGAATCGTGCAAACAAAAAAGGGATAATTGATAACTTTGAGCCGATTAGTGAAACAGAACTAAATCTGGATCTAGAAAAAAAATATATTGATGAGTTTAAAACATTAATAGAGGTGTCGGAGTTAGACATGGAGTTAAAAATTGACTGAAACTAAATGGAAAGAATTCCGTAAAATTATTGACGGTAAATTAGAAAGAGGTAGTTTAGCATACGAAGCCTATCAAAGTGAAAATCAATACTTAATGCATTTCTCTAATGAGCTTATATTCCAGAAAGAAATAGAGCATATTGAGAGATTATCTGAAAAAGATTATGCACCAGATATAGATAAAATAGATATTGAAAACATGAAGATCTATCTTCCACACCATGCCTGGTACAATAACTTAAACCATTTAATTCATGAAGGTAGAGCACCTGATAATTGGAGAGAACAAGTTAGTAGAATTATTGAAGACTTAGAACGTGGAAATATTTATAAATTAAATTTGTTTACACATTGTTTTTATTTAGAAGAAGGAAAAATGCATCTAATGGATCTTTATGGATGTGTATTCCCAGATCAAATTGTTATGTTTGATCATATTAATCCTATTTTATCAAAACGATCAAGAGACCTTTTTTTACAATTCAAAGAATTAAATGGTATAGTTGATATGAAGGAAGCATATAGATACAGCAAAATTAATAATGTGTGGGGATTAAATGAAGATAGTTAATAAATGTACCCTTATTAATTGGAATCCGGTCTTAGAAGAAATTAGAGACAAGCCAGGTCTTAATGCTCCTCTTAGATTACCGATAGATGAACCAGAAGTACAAAAGATGATAGAAGATTTAAAAGACTATCCAGCAGAATCAATTGAATGGTTTAATTATTATCCCGGAGTAGATTTTAATGTTCGTGTAGTAAAGGAATTTAGTGATCTTGTAAACAAAGAATGCGTTCGTGCGTGGATTAGCAAAGTTAATCCAGGAAAAACAGCACCGTGGCATTGGGATTATGATGATAATGAAGAAGCATATTTAAAGAAGGGCGAGTTAGTTAGATATCATGCAAGTATAAGTAAACCTTCTCCAGGCCATGTGTTTATGTTAGGTGATGAATGTTTTTATAACGAAGCTCAAGGAACAATCCATGAATGGCCTAATTATAAGTTATACCATGCTGGAGCAAACTGTGGGAGCGAACCAAAGTTCCAATTTAACTTTCTAGGATATAGATAATGAATCTTATACAAGTTCCTGACACATATACAGAAGAACATATCAACGCTGATAGGCTAGGAGGAATGGTCCCTTTATTTGATAAAAGAATAGAGGAATTAATACATAATTTAAAAACTAAGAATATTGAATTTTTAGATCATACATTAATGACGTTAAAGGAAAACGTTGGTGAAGATTTATTTGAAAGATTTAAACATAATTTTACTAATCATATAACAGCATCTATGTATAACCATTTAACTGGGTTTGATGCATTTGAAGAAGTAAATATTATTGCAGGCTGTACACAATTTTTTGATGACCTATATGTTATGAATAAAGAAATACAGGTTTTAAAAAACGAATACAAATATCATGAATTAATAAATCCTAATTTACAATATAAAACAATTGAATCATTAAGAGCCAACGTTCCGTTAGTTATTAGTTTACCTTTTAGTTTTCACGGTCAAGAACATCCAGAGATGAATAAAATTTTAGAAGTATGTTTGCAAAGACATATACCGTTGCATATTGATTCAGCATGGATTCCTGCTAGTAAAGATATCTGTTTTAATTATGATCATCCTGCTATACATTCTTTTGCTATAAGCATGAGTAAAGGATATGGTACTGCTGGTTGGAATCGTATAGGAATACGTTGGAAAAGAAAACGTAATGGTAGTGATACTATTAATATATTAAAAGATTATCATCAAATAACTACATACCCTGTAGCAGTTGGATTGTATTTTTTAGATAACTTATTACCAGATCATTTGTGGTCTACACATAAAGATCGTAATGAAAAGATTTGTAAAGACTTTGGTTTAACACAAACTAAAGCAATTCATATGGCCCGAAAGGGCGAAATTAATTATGGGCTTTCGCCTTTAATTAGATATTTGGAGTATAATCATGATTAGAGGAATTGGTGGGCAACCATATATTGCATTAGATAATTATTTAGATGTAGACGGGTTTAAAGAATTACACCCAGAAATTTGCAAAGGATTTGCTTTAGCAAGGGACTATGCAAAAGAAGGCACATGGATGAAGCCTGGGTTTACGTTTGACGACATGAGCTATATTATAGATTGGAAACCTATATACAAAGCATTTGCGGAATATGAAGCATTACCTGATAATGATCCTATTAAGGTTCAAGGTGCAGAGTTATTTCCAAAAGATTTTAAAGATTATAAACAAAGAAATTTATTTACAAGATATTTAAAATCAGCCTTAGGAGCAAACGATCCTTACATATATTATTTTCTTTGGGAAGAAGGCGACTGGCACAAACGCAATGCCAAACGTACTCCTACACCAGAACAACAATATTTTCCTGGTGTTGTAAAGTGGGTTACAGAATTAATTGAAAAAAATGTTATTACACAAATAGGACGAGTTATATTTTTTCATTGTGAACATGGTGGTAAAGCATTTGAACACAGAGACCTAGATGGCTCTAAAGGTACCGAACAAGGCTTTAGTCCACATAACAATGAGTTTATTCATATAAGGTATAGAACTAAAAGAGGCTTCTATATATGGGATCCTGAAGCAAAAAACAAAACATACATTAATGCCAATGCGGCATTTTGGAATGATCAAGATTGGCATGGTGGTGATGTCAGCAACGAACAAGAATATAGCTTACGAATTGACTGTGTGTTCACAGACAAGTTCAGAAAGCAGATAGGTATAGCTCACCTAGAGCATTACTAATATGGCTTTTAAGTTAATACCATACTCGGATACATTAGACCTTACTGAATTTTACGCAACCGCACAACAAAAAGGATTTGTTAATAACAATTCTAAAAAGATGTTAGTTGATTCTTTAGCTAAAGAAGATAGGTTTCAAGTTTGGATGTTAATGTGGAAAGAAAAAGTTATAGGTTGTACAGCGGCACATTCGTTCCCTGAAATGGGACCTGATAGTTATCGTATTGCTTGTCGTATATGTACATTTACAGATCAATTGCCTAAAGAATATAAAGGATTACGTGGTACTGATACAATAAGAAATCATCAAACCACTACACAACAATTTTTTCAACCTGCAGGTATTAAATGGGCAGGTCCTAATAAGAATTACTATGTAACAACAAATGAAAATGCAGAAGGTACCCAACGATTAGTACATAAAATTGTTGCTCCTACGTTAGAAGAAACAGGAGTATATACAAAGGCAAGAGTATTAGAGTACAGAGGTACACGCCAAACTGTATGGCGGGTTAATGCTGATATATATTTTAAACAATTACAGACTGCAAAAAAATGGCCAACTTATGAGTAAATATAATTATTATTATAATAACGTCCCTGGAAAAGGATTATGTAGAAATAATTTAGTCTATACAAGCCTTATGAATGAGGATCAAACTGAGTTTATACAATGGTATTATAATGATACTGAATATCATAAAGGACATAATCAAGTAGTTGATCCTGTATTAATGAATCAAAAATGGGAACGAGAACTTGTATTTTTACAGTTTATGGAAGTAGAAGCACCTAACTTAATTCCCAAAATTATTACTATTAATAATGAAGAACGTAAAATTAAATTAGCAGTTGACGGCCCAGATTTTTGGGAACAATCAAGCTGTTCAGTAAATGGGTTTGATGAAACCTGTCCGGATTGGCAAGATCAAATGTTAGATATTATTGCTAAACACGCCGAGCTTGGTCTTTATAAATTTAGTTTACACCCTAGTAGTTATTTTGTCGTAAATGGTATATTAAAAAGTATAAATTATTTCTTTTGTTATTCAGAAGAAGAACCACAGATTGCTGTTAAAGATGTGTTAAGTCATATTAGCGAAGATAGGAAGCAAAAATTATTTCCTGCAATGGCTAATTTGGGCATTAGCTTTGAACAGCCAGAGGAGTTTTTTAATTTGCAAATGTTATGTTTTGAAAGTTTTAGGGAAGATTATCCTAGAGAGTTTATAGAAGAAGCAAAGGAAATCTATGTGCGAGATAGCAGATTATGAGTTTTGAAACGAAGTTAAGAGTAATACATATATTAAATCATTTAGCAATTGTTCCCGCAATATATTATGGTGAATGGTGGATGTTTCTTGCGGCTCTAGGTTGGTGGAGCGTAATTGGTTGCGTTGGGATATCTGCAGGATTTCATAGATACTTGTCGCACAAGGCTTATAAAACACATCCTTGGTTTGAAAAGATAAGTTTATTTCTAGGATCTTTAGCGATGGGTGGATCACCATTAGCATGGGCAGGAGCTCATAGAATGCATCATGCATATACAGATAAAGAATTAGATCCTCACTCCCCAATACAAAAAGATTGGTGGAAAATATATATTCATTATTGGGGACGTATACAAGTAGATAAACGTTTTATTGCTGACTTACTAAAAAATAAAACAGTTATGTGGATTCATAGGCATTACTTTAGTATTATAACTTTCTGGGCATTAGGGTTAACATTAATAGATCCTTTATTGCTTATCTTTGGATTTTGTATTCCTGCTGTATATGCCTTTCATGCATATGGTCAAATAAATGCTTGGTGTCATATGTTTGGATATCGTACATATAATACAAAAGATCATAGTTATAATAATTTTTTAGCAAATCTTATAACATGGGGTGAAGGGTGGCATAACAATCATCACAATAAACCAACTAAATGGCAATTTGGCGAACGCTGGTGGGAGTTTGACCCAGCCGCAACTTTGATTAAGTTAGTAAAAAAGGATAAACTATGACTTTAGCACCACTAACTGGGTCCTTCTTTATAATTCTAAGGGAAGGGTTCGAGGCGATGCTAATCGCTATGTTAATCTTTACCTATTTAAAGAAGTTCCACGCACAAGGTAAAGAGAAATACGTATGGTACGGCATCATAAGTGGTATCGCACTATCAATAGTCATTGCAATGGGATTCAAATACATTGCTGGACTAACACACGAACACGAAGAATGGTTTGAAGGAGTCACAATGCTCACCGCGGCGGGTGTATTGGCATATCTGTCAATATGGTGCCACGGGGCCAAGAATCACTTTCAAGAGGATATACAGTCGAAACTCAAACCATTAGACAAAGAAATAACGCTTGGAGCAAGTTTGGCATTGTCTTTTGCCGTTTTTATTGCTATACTACGTGAAGGTTTTGAGATTGTATTATTCTATGTGGCACTTATTTCATCTAGTGTAGACTCAGGCTTTGAGATACTTTTAGGTGGTGGACTTGGTGTTGCTGGTTTAATAGGTCTTTTTATTATAATGCGAAAGAGTATGGATAAAGTTCCCACAGATACAATATTTCAATGCAGTAAATACCTGTTTATAATTGGGTCAATTTATTTTGCTTATTTAGGAGGCTCAGAAGTTTACGAACTATTAACTGAAACTCACTAAGGAGAAATTATGCTTGAGGGACATTTCGCACACCCATCAGATGTAGCAGAAGCACAAGAGCAAAAGAAGAAAGATACCTTAATGATTTATTGTCCATCGTGCCAAGGTCGAGTAGATGTACCAATTGAACACGATGGACAAGACGGAAGACACCATCAAGGGATTAATTTATTGCCTGCAATTGCAGTAAATATGAAATGGAACAAGATGGATGCCGTTTGTAAAAAGTGTTTATTAGTTTTAGATATCGACCCGATTCTACAAGATAGACAAAGGGTCGAATTGAAAGTTAGAATTGATTGTTCAAATATGTCTAGGGGACATATGGATTATTATGATGATGATAAATATAGCTACTAGGGTAATTAAATGAAAGATCGAGAAACATTAAGTTTATGTCATACGTGTTATAGACACATACCAGCTGACCGTGTTACTAAAGATAATGGAGTTTATCTTATTAAAACGTGTCCCGAACATGGTCATATGGAAGAATGTATTGAAAAGGATGTTGAATTTTACAATAGTTTAATATATAATAGAGTTACTACTGGAAAGAATACTATAGATGAAGATCATGATAGTAATTATGAAAATTGTATTTTATTTGAAGTAACTGATCGTTGTAATTTAGAATGTCCTCATTGTTATCTACAACCCGATAATAAAATAATAGATAAATCTTTTGACCATATCTTTAAAATGATAACGGAGCAAACACGATCTACTATGGATACTGTATTCCTTTCAGGTGCTGAATGTACAGTACGTAAAGATTTACCTGAATTAATTAAAGCTATTACAGACAGAGGAAATGATGTTTGTATTATGACTAATGGTGTTAAACTTTCCAAAAGAAATTATGTTAAGTCACTTGTAGACGCTGGCCTTAAAATGGCTGTTCTAAGTTTAAACCATGAGTCTTATCAAGGTAAAGTAGTACATGGAAAGCAAGTAGCTGGTATAGATATTTGTAATGAAGAAGGTATGTGTGTAGAGAAAATATTTTATACAGTAGAACATATAGACCAAGTAGACGATGTAATGGAAGAAATACAAGCTATGGGTCTAAAAAATCACCCAAGAACTGAATATAGAATTAGAGCTGGTTCAGATATAGGTAGAACTCCAGATGAACCTAGATTCTTTTTAAGTGATCACGTAAAACTTATAAAAAGTATTGCTGATAAAAAAGGATGGACTTGGGAGAAAATACCAGGAGACGATAATTTATATCATTATATGGTTAAGATTAACGGTCTTGTTCATAGAATTATTCAATGGTGTGATGCTAGAACTATTGATATGGAACAATTAAAATGTGGACCTTATGCTTATTTTGTTCCGGGAAAACCTGTAAGTAACTTTTTACATCAAATCATCTTACGTGATGCACATATTAATAATGGGTTACCATTATTAGATACTGTACCTGATCGTTATATAGCTTAATGTAAGTCGACCCAAGCCACGCCAGTGCGTCCTTGGAATTTAGAATCAGTAGTATTGTAGATTATCATACCATCTGTTGGTGTTAATGCATCTCTTTCAACTGTAGTTAAGTTACCAATTTTCATATAACCAGTTACTTGTGCATTACCTGTAACGTCTAAGTTTGTATCAGAGTTTGCAACTAGTGTTCCACCAACACAAAGTCTTCCACCACTGTCAACTGATATACCAGCCCAAGTTCCACCATTGTCTGGTGTTGATATAATGAAAATCTTACCTGGTACTGCACCGTTTGAAACTGTTGCACCATCTTCAACAGAAAATTGAACTAGACTTGATACTGTGTCTTCGTTAGTGCCGTCGTGTCCGTGTACTTTAATTGATGTTAGCTCGTCGCCTGCCTGTAAAGCTGTTTTAGTTGCTAGGTCGCCTCTTGAAACTTTGTAAACTATACCTGTAGATTGTGTTCCAGTTGATAAACTTTCTACTTGAAGAAATTTACCTGCCGCCGAACCTGCTTTAAAAATAAGTCCTTGAGTTTCTATATCAGTATCTTTACCAATAGTTAAATATCTACCAATTCCTGCTTGTGATGTAATATCAAGAACGCCTTCACTAAATGTAAGTGTTCCGTTACTAAGTGTTCCGTTAATTCCGTCTACTAATACAGTTGAGTCATCACCAAATACAGTACCTTGAACATCGCCTACTATACTTCCTACGAAACTACTAGCTTGTACTACTCCACTAAATGTACCTTGTCCAGCAACAACGGCTTTTGATGTTGCATTATAAAAATAGCTATCATCAACGGCTTTAACATCACCTTTAAGAATACCTGTAGCATTTAAGGCTCCAGTTGCTCTATTAAGTAAAACTGTACTATCGTCTCCGACAATATTTGCATTAACACTTGGGGAAATTATATCATCAGTAACATGAACAGTATTAGCCCAAATTTGATTAAATTTGTTAGTGCTAGATCCAAGATTTCTTGCACCGTCAACATCAGGAAGAACATGGCTTTCTACTTTAGCTAAAAAACTAACAGTATCGCTAGGTGCATCACCTATAATAAGGTTGCCGCCTAATGTTAAATTTCCATCTGCTGTAATATTGCCTGTTGCTGTAATACTACCAGTAATATTAATATTACCAGTACCTGTTAAGTCGTAATTATTTAGATCAACGTTAGAACCAAAAGCCGTACCAGCAGTATCAACTGGATTACCACCTACAGTAGTTCCATCACCTATATACAGTCTTTTAGTATCTGTAGTATAGACTAATTCACCGTCAGCAGGCGTAATTAAGCCTCGTTCGCTGTTTGTACCTCTTCTTAGTCTTAAAGCCATTCTTTTTAACTCCTGGATATCTTATATGTATTTATCCTGAATACAATTTTATTTATTCTTCTTTAAGAACTTACTTGTACGTTTTTGTATGTCTTTTTTAACTTGTTCTACATCTACTCTAAAATCAACGTGTTTGATAGTAGCATCGTAGGTTGAAAACAAATCTTTCAGTATCTTTTCAAGATATCCTACAGGATTAGGATTCTGTCTATCTTTAATAAGTACATCCCATACCTTGCCATTCCCGAATTTAACTCTGACAGAATGCAGATATTCAATCGGGATAGCTTTAATATCAAGGTCTTTAAAAACCTCTGGCCACTTATTAATAACTTCTTGTGGTAGCCTCTTCTTAGGCCTTACCACGCGAGCCGGCCTTTTTGCTAGGGCTCAACTTATCTGCTTGTTTACGTAGCTCAGTTGCTTCTTTAAACAGAGAGTCAGCGTCTTTACGCATCTTATTAGCTAAATCTTCATCAGATAATGCTTGTTCTTTAGTAGATGTAGCATCGTCATTAGTAGCCATTTTAGGTGCTGGTGCTGTGCTTTGATCTGTAACAGATCCTACTTCTTCTACTGATGATCCACCTACTGCTAAGTCTTTAACTTGTACACCTTTTTGCTGAGCAATCGTTTCGTTTAACTCATTTAGTGATAGTGTAGTAGTTGTATTAGGTGTCATCTCAATGTTAGAAGTACTAACTTTAGTTAAGAATCCGCCTGTATGAAAACGTGCTAACATAATGCTACCATCACCTAGTGGTGTACGTTGCATAGCATCTGCTAATTCTTCAGCATTCTGTCCGGCATTGCTTTCAATTAATTTAATTAAGAGATCATGATCTTCGTCTCTTAAAGTCTCTGTTGGACAAACCAAACATGACTCTGGCTCGTCAGGTAAAGTACGGAATACTACCGCAACCTTACGTTTTGTATCTTTTATGCGACCAATATGTTTTAAGTCAGCCATAATTTATTCTCCTGGTGTAGCTGGAACAGGATTTACAGGTGCATCACCTTGTGCCGCTACTTGTTGATTTTGAATACTAGTTAGAAATGTATCTAGTTTAGTATACGTTTTTCCAATTGCTTCCATTTCGTTCGGCTTAAATGCTCCACGAGTCTGAGCAACTTCAATGATAGTCTTCAACACACCTAGATCTTGAACAGTAAGTTCAGGATTACCTGTTGGAGCCCCGTCGGGTCCTGGTGCCGCTGAAGTGTTTGGAACGCTGGCAGGTCCTGGTGCTGATGGTGCCTTTTGAGGTGGCGTTGCATCAGTACCTTCTGGTGCCATTGCTTGTTTTCCGTCTGACATATATGTTCTCCTTTTTAGTATCTATATAGTTATATACGTACATTATTTATTAGTATTTTAAAAGTGGACACGCCAACATGAAATAAGAAAGCTCTTTTGGATCTTCAAATCCCAAGTGGACCATTGATGTAATAGTATTCTCTTTGTCCAAATCTATCTTTTTACCAATAAAAAATCTACTTTTTAAGTTCTTTAGAATCCACTTTCGAATAGCGTCTTCCAAATTGTAGTTTTGCTTTAAAGTTATGTACTCAAAATGTGGTGGGGCCACTGATAATTCTCTAATACCGAAGTAGTTTAAGGCGTTAGGTATACCTGTTTTTGTTAACATAATCTCCTCAGTTACGCCGTTTATTCTTCGTAATGTGCTGTTACACCAAACGGTGCTTTTAAATTTTTATCGTGATGCCCGTGAATAATAAAAACTGTTTCACAGTAATTTTCATCACCCCATTTTTCCCAGGGATAACCATCAGTAAACATTATAAAACGTTTTGGATTAATCCCTTCTTCCTCCATATATTTCCAGTTTGCCATGAAGTCTGTTCCACCGCCACCTATGATCTGATAGTCTTCTAGTTCTTGACCATTGTCAGCAGTAAAATCTTGTTCGTTATATACCTTAGTATCAAAGCACCATAACTTAATTTTGTAATCTTGATATTCTTGCATAATCCCTTGTACTTCGCTTAAGAATATTTCAGCTTGTTTATTACCAATTGATCCACTCATATCAATTCCAATACAAATATCAATAGTTGTATCAAAGTTCATACCTGGAAGAATTGCTCCAGTATGCCATCCTTTACGTGACGGACGTTGGAAAGAGTAATCATTTCTGATAGTACTTTGGATTTGCTGGCGTAGTAGCTCTCTCCAATTCATTTTAGGTTCAGTAAGTTCCTTAATAAATCTTTCAACTTCTTTTGGAATGTTACCTGCACCAGCCGCCTGTGCCGCCCCTAGCATACTTTCTTTTACTTCGTCACGTATCTTACGAAGCTCATCTTTAGAATAGCTTGGAGCACTACCTTTTTTACCTTGTTTTTTGTCTTTTTTACTATTGCCGTCTTGACTATCTTTATCCCAATCAATATGCTCGTCAAGTAATTTACCTAATTTTTCAAGGTCTTCTTCATCATATTTTTTGAAAAGCTCATCATAAACTGCTTCACTAGTCCAACCTTCATATTTAAAATCTTGGAAAATTGGAATCTCTTTAGGTTTGCTACCAATAGCATCTCTAACTAGAGTATTGTTAACAATATAATCTGATGCAATATTATGGATTTGAGGATCTCTATCTTCACGTCTTGTCATATGATCAAAAACACAATGAAGAATTTCATGAGCAATAACAAACTCAATTTCTTTGTTTGTCATTTTAGCGAAAAACTGTGAGTTATAAAATAAATGTCTACCGTCAGTTGCGGCAGTAGGACACCAATCATCACATTCTTTAATAATAAGTCTTGTAGCCATATTACCAAAAAATGGATGTCTTAAAAGTAGTCCAATTCGTGCAACAATAATTTTGTCCAAAACTTCAGCTCGAAGATCTTTTAATTCTTCTGGTGAAAGTTTAACTTCTTCTGTTTTTGGTTTTTCTAAAATTTCTGTAGTCATTTGTGCCATTCCTCAATTTCTTATTATATGTATATTATACTATATTTAATGTTCATTGTCAACCGAAATCTGGAAGGGGATTTAATCCCCCTCCAAATAGCGCCTATTAGGCCGACGCCTCGCCTTGTGCGGCTTTAATATATTTGCCAAAACGTTCATGGAACTCATCAAAGCAATCAACTTCATCTGGATCGATTGGAAGTTGATATTGTGTAAGAGCCAATTTAATACCCATAACTACTAATTCAGTATCAAAATTGTCCATTGCGAACCTTAAGAAGTTATTAACTTTATCATCAAACTTCTTATCGTTCTTATCACTTGCTTCTTTAAGCTCGTAGCACAAAGAGACTGTTAAGGAATACATGGCACTGATTTCTTTAGTCTCTAACTTCTTAACCTTAGCAGTAAGTATATCGCTAGGATTAGGAAGGTCTGCGGCCACTCGTCTATGAGCCATAAACTTAACGGCAAGTCCTTCGCCGACTGCACCACTAACTAAATCTGTAGTGGTATTTTCATCGTCATCATCTTCCAAAAGTTCGGAAACAAACGACCATGAACGGGGTGTAGCAAATGAACGACTCGGTGATTTTGGATCAAAATCGTATAAGTCCTTCTTGCTAAATGTCAAATAACCAACAACATCTTGATGCTGATTGTTCTTAACAGCCCACTCAAACCAATCATCAAAATCCACTTTAATTTCTAAGTGAACAAAACGGTTGGCTAACGGAGCAGGCATTCTATAAGTAACACCTTTATCAGCTTCTCTGTTACCTGCGGCAACAATCAAAACGTTATCTGGAAGTGTATAAGTACCAACCTTACGATTAAGAATTAATTGGTAAGCCGCGGCTTGTACTGCCGGTGGTGCTGAATTCATTTCATCCAAAAACACAATAATCTGTTTATGCTTTTTCGCCATTTTCTCATCTGGCAATTCGCTTGGTGGTGCCCAAACCATTGTACCTTGTTTAGAATCAAAATATGGAATACCTTTAATATCTGTAGGTTCCCATAAACTTAGACGTATGTCAATAACATGGGCTTCTATGCTATCACCAATTTGCCTAACTATGTCTGATTTTCCAATGCCTGGGGGACCCCAAATAAAGATTGGACGTTTCTTTTTAAATGCTCGAATAATACTTGCTTTTGCACTATTCGGACTTACTTGTCTTACTGCTAGATTTTCCATTTTGTACTCCTTGTTTGCCTTTTAATGTTCAGTGCCTTATTGTTATATACTATTATACGTTCATAATCGTCAAAGGTCAACCAGAATCTGCAAAAAAGATGAAAAAAAGTGCGAAAAAAAGTGTAGTAATATCAAGGACTTAGTGAGCTATTTGCCCGATTTAGAGCTTTAGTAAGTCCGTATTTCCTTAAATCTCCGGAGAAAAGATGCAGTTCGAGTGCCTTCTTTTCGTTCAGTACTATAATACCTTGGTTAGTAAGGTAGTAAGGACAGTCAATAAACTTGTCTAAGAAGATTACAACTTGAGTCGTAACTTTAAAATCCTTAGGAAACGGAACATTATAATTAGATAACTCTAAAGTTTCGGATAAAAAATTAAATCCGTCTTCTGTTAATCGTAATCCACCTGATATTTTGGATCGAGTATTCTGCCACCATAATGGCATATACTCTTTTAATGTATTTTCATTAATTGATATGTTGGCTTGTTTTAAGAACACCTTAGTGTAGGTTTCTTTTAAGTTCATTTTTCTGTTACTACTTCACCAGTTATTAATTTTACAACTGTAAAGTCTTTAGTATTAAAAAGATCGTTTAGTTTTTTAGCAAGATTATGTGCATGGCCTGGGTTACTAAAACTAACCTTTTTATATTTTGGCCCAGGATAGTTTGTTAGCACATTTGATGATTTTAAATTAAATGGTTTGTTAGTATAAAATACAGCCCAGATGGCTTCTGCATTTAATACTTGTTCTGAGCGGTATGTTTTTTTATTAACATGCTCTAAAATTATTTCGGGTTTAGGTCTACTCATATCTTTATCCTGTTATATACTACTATTATTTATCTAAAAATAACAGTTATATACGCAGTTTATTTATGAGTATATTAGCTTATTTCCAGCTTATTTCCAGCTATTACCACCATCCATTGTAATATTTACAACTTCTTCGGTTTTATTAGATTGATCTACTAGCTTTTCTAAGTCTCCGTGTAATCTAGACATTACACTTGCTAATGTGAAAGCGAGGTTCTTAGCTTCTTTTAATTCTATCTTTACTTCAATTGCTTTAGAATTATCAGCAATTTTTACCTTATCAATAAATTGTTGTAAAGGAATAGTGTTTAATGGTTTAACGGTTTGCACGGCTTAACTCCTGACGCATTTCTAATCCAGTTTTAAAAGGTCCGCGATATTCGTATTTTTCTAAAGTAACTTGTTTTGGACATAAACTTTTAACCCAACCTTTTTCAAAATGAATTATAAAGTATCCTGCACAATACAAGCTCTTAGATTTTTTACTTTTTGTAAATAGTGCAAATTTTCTTTTTAGATCGTACATTGCATTATAAGGAACAGTACTAGTAACTAGTCCATAAATTTCTTTTGAAACTGTTTTATTAGCATCACTTATAGTAGCATTACTCCAAAGAATTTCTCCACCAATACCTTTTTTAAGATCTTTTAAACAACTGTAATATTCAGTTCTTGTCCTGCAACCTACTCCTTCACATGGTCGCTGACAATAATACATATAATGGTTATTCTCGTCTTTGGATAATGTACCAATCTTGTTTCCTTGATTTGCATCTTCAATTATCCAAAACTTATTTTTTAATATTTCTTTTGCTTTTATGTTAGTCATACAGGATACCTTGCTTGTAATGGCTCAGCATAAGCCTGAGCATTATCAGTTATTCTTTGCATATCGTATATTGCACAGAATTTCATTAGCCGCAATCCCACTTGCGGTATATTTTTGGGTTGTGCATTTTCTATAATCGTATTAAAGATCTTGTCTTTAATATTTTGTGGTTGTGCAGATAAGTCACATAGTTCTACATTACGATTATAATCGTCTAATACTCGATGTTCTACACCTTCGTGATCGGCCCATCTTTGTAGCATTAAGTTATTCCAGTTGTAGCCTTTTGTGTCTTTATCGTTAAATGCTTCTGTTAAGCCTACTTTGTTACGTGTACCTTTAACTCTTACCCCGGGATAAGCACTAAACACATTATCACTTGTATCACCTCTCATGCATTTTTCAAACAATAACCATTCTGGGTTAGGTGCAAGTTTTTCTTGTTTAGTCTTTTTATCTATAATCTTTTTACCTTTATCATCAAAGTATCCTTCATGTGTAATAGTTGTATTAGAAACTCCGTTATACTGAATTACCTTAGGTGATATTAGTTGTGCAAAATCACCATCAGTTGATATAATTACATGATTATCATCTGGATGATGTTGTACCCAACCTGCAATTAGATCATCTGCTTCTAATTCGTCATGTTGCAAGACTGTACAATTAGTTTTTTCTATAATAAAGTCTTTAAAACTATCAAATGTTTCCCAGAAAACTTTTTCTTCTTCTTGTTGTGCTTCTGTTAAAGCATCACGAGCCGCTTGTCTATTTCGTTTATAAGGAGCGTAGACGTCCTTGCGCCAACTACGGCCTTCTAAGCAAAATACAATATGATCCGCATCAAAGTTGTTCCATGCTTTTTTTAGACTATTAAAGGTTATATGAAAAGCCATTCCTACTTTCATATCAAGATCGCCACGTACTACATGACGAGCTCTAAAGAATGTATTTGCTGTATCAACTAGAACATATTTCATTGTGTATATTTCACCTTATCTTTATTTTTTAATAGTATAACGCATTTATTATTGTTTGTCAACCTAAATAATTTGAGCAAACTTTTCCGTTTCATAGTCAGCACTACTCCAACTATCTTCGTCAGCACCTGGCCCTATCATAGTTAACTCACGTTTAACAAACATCTCATATGGATGCCAAGTTCTATGACTACTTCTATTGTGGATTTTTATAGCTTCCATGCCTACTTCTTTTTCACTTAATAAACATACACCATAATGAAATCCTGTATATATTAGTTTTGTAATATCGTTCTTAATACAATAACGGTTTAATTTCGATAGTGTTTTCATATGAGGATAATTTGAAAATGTAGATATAGTATCATCATCGTCATTTATAACAATAAACTTATGATGACAAGGTCTTAAGTAGTAGTTTATACGTTGACTCATACGTACCATTTCTGCACCTAACCAAGGAAACATTTGATCAGCTTCCCAGCCCATACGTTGTACAGGGTGCATAACTAACCATAAGCCATTTTCTTGTAGATCTTCTAGTTTCTTAGACTTCATTTATATTTATTAAGATACTTCACTTTTACCGTCTTTATTAACATTGCCTACATTAATATATCCAGCACCTCGTGATGTATCTTGACCTTGATCTTTAAGAATATTTCTTGCAACATCTTTAAACCAGCCGTCAACAATTTGTTCGTTTGTTTCACCCGTGTATCCGGCATCTAATAGTTGTTCAATAAATTCATTGTTCCAATCAAGTTCAAAGAATCCATTTTTAATATCTTTTTCATTTACATGAGTATCTAAAACTGCTACCCAAGGCTTCTTAGCTTTTTGAGCCGCTTTCTTTTCAGCCATTAACAACTCAAGCCTTGATTTTTCTTTAGGTTTATTTGTTGTTTTGGACATTAAGTTTTTTAGTTTATCTAACATAGTTATATTCCTGATTCTCTAAGTTTATTAAGCTCAATTTCTGTCTTAAGTTTAGGTTCCCCAACTGTTTCCGAAGATGTCGACGTGTAGTCTCGGGGTATACCTCCATCCCCTCCCCATGGCAAGGGTGGCAACGGTTTTGGCGTTTTCTTGATACTCTTCATAGCATCCACCCACCGCCATACAGTATACTGGACATTCCACTTTAGCATCTCTATACTCGGCAACCGCTTTTTCAACTTCGTCGACGTCGACTTTATCAGCAACCACAAATTTAAGATACAAGTGAGTATTGGGTACAGTATAATATGAATTAGCAATTTCAGGCTTGATAGCATCACTCCATAGCTCGCCACTGACACTAAGTTTCGGAGAGCAAGACCAAGTTGTATGAAATCTAGCTTTAGTTGAGATGTAGTCTTTGAAATCATCTCTAAGTTCTTGCGTTGTGTTCGTTTCAAATGTAACATTTTTTAAATCCTCCATTCGAGGATGTTCAAATAGCTCGATGTACATCCTTTGCCAACCAAGCAATGGTTCACCCCCTGTTATTACTAGGTGGATATCTTGCCCATTATCGCAAGTCCATTTGCCTTCTGGTGTAAGAGAAAGTAATTCTTCAACTAGCTCATCTAGTTGATAATCCGTAGTAAACTTCTTAAATCTAGGATCCCATGATGCATAACTATCACAACCTGTATGCACTAATGGCAAATCTTTCAATACTTTGTACTTATCCGGGTTTTCCTGGTGGTCCTTAGCAATTAGATCATAGTCATTCGCCAATTCACCACGTGGCATACCAAAACCACGGCATTTAAAATTACAACCAAACATACGTAAAAATACCGACGGTACACCAACAAATCTACCCTCGCCTTGTACACTATAGAATGATTCGCATACTCTAGCCTTCATATATCTTCTCCCTTATAACAGCCTTATCGTAGCCTAATCTGGACATCTCGTCCAAAAACTTTTCTTCTGTCCAAGCCCCATACTCAAACATTTGTATTGCTTTGTCCACTTTACGATCCCAAAACTCTCTGACAGGTGATACACTCATTTTGAATGTCCTTTCATGCTTAAACAGATGTCATAAAATTCTTGTTTTAGTGCTGGATCTTCGCTAAATGCACCAAGCATAATAGCAGTAGTCATATCACTCTCGTGTTCTTTAACTCCACGTTGTGTCATGCAATGATGTTCTGCTTTTACTACTACTGCTACATTAGGTGTTTTTGCAAACCTAACTAATTCGTTTGCAATCTCAGTCGTCATTTCTTCTTGTATTTGTGGGCGTTCTGCAATATGGTGTACTAGTCTATTAAACTTACTAAGACCAATAACTTCTTCTTCAGGTACAATACCTATCCATGCATTACCTACAATATTCTGAAAATGGTGGGCACAAGTGGACCTAATACTTATAGGCCCACTCGTGTACAGTGATTTGTAACCCATATTTGGAAAACTAGTAATAGCAGGTCTAGGTTTAAATCTGCCAGAAAATATTTCTCTGACATACATCTTTGCTACTCGTCTAGCAGTATCGTTGGTATTATGATCGTGTTCAGTATCAATTACTAGTGCGTCTAATACATCACGAAATGCCTCTGCGACTTCATCTTGCAGTAAAGCTATTTCTCCTTCGTGTACAAACTTACTAATGTTATCGTTGGAATGAAACCGTTCACCTGCTTTTACTAGACGTTGTCTTATTATATCACTTATCTTTTCCAAATCTGTTCTCCGATGTTAAGGCAGTGGATTGCCATTAATTAATATACTATTATACTGTATATTTAGGTTATTGTCAAGTACTTTAAAAATGTTTGTTAGCCATTTCTAGCATATCATTATACTTGGCAATGTTTTCCATCTCAGTACCAATAGTACCGATTACATCCGGATGGTCTCCTACTCCAGTAGGATTGGTAAGTAATACCTCAACATTCGCTACTGACTTGGCAATATTACCCTCCATTTGCGCCTTAAAGGCGTTTAAGAGTTTATCTCGCATTATACTTCTCCTTTTTTAAATTGCGATGGTAGATATTCTAAAGCAATCATGCGGTGAATTTCTTCATTTAAATGTTCACCATCCTTGGTATGCTTCGAAACATCAATCTGTTTATTCTGTAAAAACCAATCGTTTACAGAATCTTTTGCAACTTGCATAGTATCAAATGTATAAAAGTCGTTCATTTGAGGTGGTATCCAAGTTAAGTCATTTAGTCCGAACAGCTTTAGTTCGGCTCCGTATTCTTTACAAAGAGTTTGTAAAATATACATTTCTTTAAACCATTCTCGTTGGTTCTTTAAACTGTAAATTTCCATCCAAGTTTTTACTTGCATATATGAAGTATCTCTTAAGTCCGGAGTCTTCCAATGAAAGGATGGTTTCGTTTCTATTTCTAATTCTGGTTTCTTTTGCATATCAATTGCATGGACTTGTAACGGCATATCAAATGCTTTAAACAATGATAAGTTACGTTCTTGTTTTGACATGTGTTTACTCCAACAATCGATCTTTCCTTTTGTTGTTTCTTTAAAAAATAAATCTTCTAATTGAATAATGTTCTCATAGTCCGGTGGTTCTACCCAAGTAACTCTAAAACGATTCCAGTATGTGTTTTGTACTATAACTTCTTTAATATCATCATATTTTCTAAAAAGGAAAGTTAACCACTCGCTATATTCCCACCAACCGTTAGAAGGGTTTGCAAATATAACACCGTCAGCGTCTTTACTATTAATATAATATTCAGCCCAGTTGTTATCATTCCATCTACCTGAGAATGGCCAAGTTTCATAATTTAATGGTGTATTATCATCAGCAGGCATATTAGCTATATGATATCCACAAGTATGACTACAACCTAGTGCGGCAATTCTCATTCAAACAACCTCATTTGTTGGGGGTCTGGTTCGTGTTTCTTATAATTGCCTTTTTCTGGAATAGCATGGCGTACACCACCTGTTGGGTCTTTCATATCTGATTTACGTCTAGGAATTAAATGAATGTGCGGATAGTCAATTGTTTGTCCAGCGGCTTCTCCACAATTCTGACCAATATTAAAAGCATCACAATAACCTCTTTCTACCCAATCATATCCCCATTGGTAAGCGGCCTTGTAAGCCTTTTCTAATCCTGGCCAGTCACGTGTCTTAGGCACGATAAGGACATGGCCTTCAGTAACAGGATATTTGTCTTTATATACAATAAAGTGTTGTGTATCAATTACAACTTCTCCAGATTTATACCACGGCGTTTCAGTTAATTCCATTGTTACTCCTCTTCCCACTCAAGTACACTCATCATTGAATGTAATCGTTTACGGGCTTCATTACGATTAAGTGCTGGTACCCATGCAGTACCTTTATTTTGTTGTACTTCTAACATTATATCATTATGTGAATCATCTTTAGTAAATGAAATCACATCACTTGTTTTAAACTTTAAAACGAAAACTTCTTTCTTTTTAGTAAATTGTACAACATTAGTCATCTTTATAACTTCCAACATTCTCCCATGGATATACTAACCATACATCTTCTTCAGCTTTGTTTACTTCATGAGCCCAATACTTAACTTCCTCAAACTCACTTGATAAATTTTCAGTTAAAACTGCAAAGCGAACATTGTCCATATTATCATTAATACACCAATCATGTTTAATCCATTTAAATGTAGCACCTGTATCATTAATGTCGTCTACTACTAAAATATTTTTTCTTTTTGCAACAGCATCTTCAGCCATCCATGTATTAGATTCATTTTTTCTTTTATGATCACGTAATGCAACTTTTAATGATTCGCATCTAATATCTAACATATTACTTAATATAGCCGCAGGTATGTTTCCACCTCTTGTAATACCTACAATGTAATCAGGTATCCATTTATCTTTGTACATACCAAGCACAATTTGTTTGCACATATTTTCTATGTTAGTCCAACTGTAGTAATGTTTTTTAATCATTTATAATCCTTAACAATGAGCAATTGGATCATGAGTTAATGATGCCATTTGTTCTAATCTATTTTTAGGTTCTTGTTTCTTGCATTTTACAATCTTTATTTTATCGTTTGGTGTACGACCTTCTATTCCATTACCTGGATATTTTAAAGGTGTTTTAAGCCACTCGTCTCTTCGCTTGTTCATCACCTCTTGTGACACAAACTTTAATGTAGGTGTAAAACGTTGTCTACCTCGTAACCCTGTTGCTGTATGCGACATTGTACCTGGGAACGTCATAATACGTCCTGGAATCGGTGCTATACTATGAATAATCTTTTTAGGATCTATTAAAATTTTAGTTTCACCTCCTTCATTAATATCCCAAAAAGTTTGTGGATAAAATAATAGTGTCATTGCTTTTGGGTCACTATCATCAATATGATAGTATGCGTTTTCGCTAGGTGCAAAGATATTGCAAGAAGATTTAAAAAGAGCTAGTCCGTTAAGTTCTGGACAATGTTCTTCACAAAACTTCCATAACAATTTAAAAGTTTCTGTATGTGTTATTCCTTCACAAGCCAGTCCTGTTGGAACAGGATTTTCTTTATTATCATATGCTCCAAAACTAAAAAGTAAACTTGAATTTTCTACTTCTAGTTCTCTAATTTTTTCAATAGAAAATACATCATCATATACTGTAACTTGGTCGTTTATATATTTATTTACAATCATAAGTCGTATTTTTCCTTTAAGTACTTGTCATTATGTATCCAAGTATATCTACCTTTTATTGCTTTTATGAATCCCCATTCTCGTTGCTGTTTGCCCATAATAAACAATGACCAACACGGAATTTCATTTCCGTCTTTATCTCGTTGTAATTCAAGACGGTGTAAATCAGTTGCTTTAGATCTACGAAAGTGTCCTGGACCACGCCAAAATTTACCTTCAGGTGTATGTTCGTAATATCCACCTTTTAAAATTAATGTAGAATAATTCCATGGATGATCATGTAAATCGTCTACATCACTTTTTAAAATTTTATGTAATGTTACATTAAACGGGAACTTCTTTCGATCTTTCAAGAACAAGTAATACCGAATCAAATAGTCTTTTTTATGATTACGGTCGTATATAATTCTTTTTCTATTTTTAAACCACTTAATCATTCGTCGCCTTCATATGTGTAATCATCTTTAACTAAGTTATATACAGTCATAAATTTTTCATATTGTACTTTAAGACCAGGGTACTTAGTAATCATATCTTTAATAACTACTTCCGATGGCCAATCAAACATCTTTCTAGTCCATTCAGTACCTAATGGATCATCATTTAAGTTTATACTAATAGGTGAACTATTATTATATGTAACAGTACTAGATGGATTATCAACCATTGTAGTACTATCAAATGAAATAGTATACTCGTTATCAATTGAAGCTATGGAAGGCTTAGTATCATATGATATGTTAATAGGTGTTTTTGGTAAGATTTTTGTATCAATTGTCATTACATATTTCCTTATAAAGTTTTTTACCGCTAAAATAATCTGTTTTCAATTTAGCAACCTGCTTTTGTATTAAAGGAAGATACTTATCGTAATTTTCAATATAGTCAATAATTCTTTCTCTAACTTCTGCTTTATGGTGCGTATAAGATTTAAATGTTGTAGTCCATTCTGATGGATATTTAAATGCTGGTAGTCCCATTTCTTTATAACTTAATCGATCTGGAACCATTGGAATTGTATCAACCAATGCACCTTCATACCAACTAATACCTAATGTTTCTTGTAAGTTAGCACTAAACACAATTTTAGCACGACCTAACAAGTTGTGATATTCATTTTTTGTAAGTTGTTGATCTTGACATACAATGAATTCATAATCAGGTAATTCTGTTTTTAATTCTCTAAATATATCTGGTTGCTTTTCTGGTGCGATTCTATGTGGAAAAAGAATTAAATTTTCTTTAGGCATATTTTTATAACTATCTAAACTATGTGCTAGATATTCCATAGGCCAACCTACACGATGTGTTTTTGTTTTATCAACATCATGAAATGTATTTAAAAACATATCGATATGAAAATCTGTAGCAAAAAAGTTATCGTTATAACATTCATACATACTTTTTTCAGCATGTCTAACCCAAGGTCTATCGCCAATCAATCTGCCTAAAAAGTCTGCCGGGTCATAACTACCCGCATGCCAAAGACCACCAATGCGAATATTAATACCTAATAGTTCTGCCATATAACGCAGTTGTATAACTGTAGGATTCCAAGCATCAGTATAAAGGAAATAATCATTATCTTTAACTTTTCCTGCACAAAACATTTCGCCTATTGTTTCTAATTGTTTACTTTTATAAACATTAGTCCCACCAAAATTAAGAAAGGCCCCAGGCGTTGTAGCCTGAGGGGTCTCTCCACCGGAAATAACTTCCACAGTAATATCATTTGCACCAGTAGAATTTTGAAGTTGTACGGGAAGATGTTCTTTCCATTGTTTTGTATAACGTGTATCAACTGCTTCAATATCTACTATAAAAATTGTCATGCTTATGATTTCCTATGGTTATGTTTATTCCTTCGTTGACGGCTTCTAGCCGCTCTTTCTCTTCGAGCTTTTTCAGGATCTAAAAATGCCTGCCAAACTCTTGACTTTTTGTTATATAAATCGCGTTCGTCGAACTTATATCCTTCAAAGCGACAAAAGTCTCTTAACTTATCTAGATCATCAAAGATCTGTACTACGTCGGGTCGATTCGCAAAATAGCCCACAATGTGTTCTCCTTCATTTAGCTATGTGCATATTGAACATGGCAACCATTTTCACCATCTTCAGAAATGTCAATGTGTACTTCTCTACCTGGATAACGGTCAGCTACTTTTTCATATAAGTCGTCCGCCATCATCTCACAAGATTTGTAGTCTACATCTAGTTCCCCTTCATATAGTTCCTCCAACCATCTTTTAAATTGTATAAATTCAATATCCCGATCATCATGGAATACTGTAATTGCTATTTTAAAATGAAAAATATGTCTGTGTGGATATCCTAAAAAGGATACATCAAACTTATCTCCCGTTGCTAATTTTGGATCATCAAGTGCCGCCGGATACTTATGTATCCCTTCTTTGCGGAATGTAACCCAGATCATACGTTTTGATGTTCGCATAATTTTTTCTTTGCCTATTGTGTCCATTGTACTCATAGTATACTACCTTTTTGTTTCTGTGTCAACCTTTACAGGTTCGTCTTTTGAGTACGAATCCCAACCTGTAAATTTTTTACGATCCATCAAATCATGTACTTGGTGTATCCAAACACCAGGATTGCTATGATTAAAGTCTGTATCATCGAGTTTAATACAAGCATTATAATTTAAATGATGAATATCTGGTAATTTTATGCTAATCTGTGAAATAAATTTATCTTCTGAATTCCAATCATTATCAAGTACCCATTCATGATATTTAATATCATAATCTAAGGTTACCCAATAATTTTTTTCTAGTAAAGGATTTATAATCTTATTCCACAACTCTACTTCTCCCGGATGTCGTTGCATAAGATCTATATGAAAACTTTGGTTCGCACCCAAATAAATGTGTTGAGAACCGAAATGCTCAGCCTGATCAATAATTTCGTCTACGGGTTGAGGACCAACTACAAATAATGTATCCATATCATATGCTGGAGTTTTTTCTACTTCAAACCCAGTAAAATATGTTACATCTGTTTTTGTACCGCTTGTATATATACGTTCCATTATCTTCCCATTTCAGGATCTTCTTGTACTTGATGATCTACAGAAGTAATCTTTTTAAAGTCGGGTTTTTCTGCACAACCAATATGCGTCAATTCAACTTTCCAGTCTTTTCTAAGCATATTTTGTACAGCATCTAATCCACGTGACCTAATAGTTTCCTCCCAATCAAGAACAAATTCAGTACATTCGGGTTTTGAATCGAAGTGTCGTGAAAGAACATTCACAATTTCATCTCGTTGTGTACCATCTGGTTCAGTTAGTGTGAATGCTAAGAGTAGCATAAATGTCTTCATTGTCTTGTCCTTTTGTTTGCCTAAGTGTTTTTATACCTTTACTATTCTATAATTATAACAGAAAACAGCAATAAGTCAAGCATTATTTTTTCATGAATTTTGCCAATTTTTCTATTTGATCTTTGACCTTAAGTTTTAATTTTTTATGCCTTTTTATTAATTCTTTTGTTTGCCAACCTCTGTAGGCGTTTTCTTCACGTTCGTTTTCCATTTGTTCTACTTTGTTATGTAGATAACGGTGTTCGTTCTCTAATCTCTTCTGTTCCTTGCTCTTGTTCATTTTCAAGTTCCTCCAACTTGCTTTCTTGTAACTCGGGTTCATTATCAGAATCATCTTCAGTACTGTTAATGTCATCACCTTCATAAAAAAGATTCTTATAAAATGTACTTGAGTTAATAGTCTTTTTACCCGTTGCACCTCTAGTACCAATAATAGATAACCAAAATCGATTATATTCTTCTATTACTGCATTTGCTTCATCTTTGTTACTAGTTGCAAATATTGCCTCAACGACATCTTTGAAATAAGTCCTATCAAATTTTTCTTCAACTAACATTTTAGGAATTACACCATTGTCATATTGTCTATTTGCTTCTTGTACAGCATTAATATGATGCCAAACGTTATGCCCCATTTGAATTGCATAACTAAATGAATCCCAACTAGTTTTTCCTTCTTTACCTATCTTATTTAGGTCCCCGGGCTTATAATAACATATATCTGAAACTTTTAATCCGTCCGTTATAGGAGAATCTTCAAAGTTTTTAAATATACCATCTTGTAATACTGCATCTTTAAATAAACGAGAATCTGTAGCATATTTCTTATCATCAACACTCGGCACCATTCGATACACCCATTTAGATCTATCTTCTGTTTCTGTTTGAATATAAACTTGTCCATTTGCAGTTGCTAAGAAAGGACTTGCACAATCAAATGTAACTGTAAAGTTTGGATTATGATATTTACGAACTGCTCGTTGTACGTCAGTTAGTAAGGCCGCCCATTCAAGTTTAGATGTACCTAAGAAGTGCATGAAGTCATGTTTACCTGTTTCTAATAGTCCATCAAAACGTAATGCTACAAGTCTTTTTAATACTAGGTGTATGTCACACATATTTTGACCACCCATCGACCAACCTTTAAAATGATCGCTATATTTTTTAGGATCACAATAGTCTTTCATTTGCTGATACCAATCTTCTGCATCAGCATGGTTTTCGCCTTGTAAAACATTTAAGAATTTACAATTACCATTTTGTTCTTTCATAAAGTAATCGTTATTAATGCGTGTAGCATTAACGGCATCTTGATAATTGTCAATTCCTGTTGCTTTTGCTCCTGCTGGAGAACGTGATACCCAAGCTGGAATATCTAAAATCATTCCATAGTCCATATACTCATCCATCCAAGCAAGAACTTGTTCACGTTTCTTTTTAGCTTTAGGACAGTTAGGATCTTTCCAATCGCCTTCCCAAACACCTTTACCAATTTGGAAACCACCTGAGTCACCAAGTAGCCAACTATTATCACGATCCCTATTACGAATCATATCTTCTTTAGGTGAATGTTTGTTTATATCTAATTCGGCATGACCTGCACTATATAAACTCCAATGATAGTTGAATAAACCCTTTTGTGGATTTAACCAATTCATACTCTCTACATCATTTGGAAAGTTAGAAGGGATTCTAGTTTTATCAACATACTCCCCGTGGCGTTGTTTTCCTATATAGGTTGCGAAAAAGCCACTTAATGCTGGAAGAAAAACTGCATAATCTTTTTGTGCTTTTGTTAGATCTTTGTTCATATTAACCCCTATTTAGATTGTGCTGGCAAAATATAATCGTATTCAGCTAATCCAGAATCAACTGTAATTTGCATAGCACCTTGATCGGAAATTTTCATTATTTGCTTTCCGTCGAGACTTAGGATTGCTTGTACTTGTGCTACAGGCCAACTCCAAGAATGTTTTAATTCAGTTTCAATGCCTGTATGTTGAAATACAAAGTCACCTGAATGAGTTGAATGATCACCAAAGTAAAATACTAAAGTCTTGTCTACAGTTTTTACTGTGAAAACAGTTTCTTCAGCATGTGCGGCACTTTGTAGTTTCATTCTATTAATCGATGCCATAGTTGGTTCAAACTCAACTTCCCATGTTGCACCTTTAAACTTTACAGATTTAAGTTTCTCATTAATAATTTCGCTATTCATAAAACGATAATCGTTTTTGAAATCACCTGCTTCATTTTCAAAGTGTATATGTGTTGGAATTGTAACACCGTTTCTATCTGCTTTCTCCACAGATAGTTTTGCATTTTTTTGATATTCTGGATTCTTTAAATGCAAAGCTAACTTATCTAAGTTAGGCATACCAAATGTTTCGTTAAATTCAGTAACTGGTGCTTTAGTTTTAGATGAAAGAATTACTGATCGATCTTCAGCCATACTTTCAATTGTTGTTGATGTTGCATCACCTGTAACTTTAATTAGATTTAAAAAACCTAACGAATGTGTATGTGCAACAATGTCTTGTAAGATATCTTTCATAAATTCATTTCTCCATTTAAATTATATTATACTTAAAAATTATTAAAAAGTCAAGCATTATTTGCCATGTTTAACTCATCAAAGTACTCAAAAATATTAATACTAGGTTTCCAACCTATTTCTATTAATTTACTAATGTCGGCTTGATTATCAAGTCGTTCATGTTTATCACCAATTTTTTCTTTAGGAGTTAATCCTATATGATTAGTAATGTCTTTTATTGGATAGGATTGTCCTGTGCCTAGGTCAAATACCCCAGTTAATGGATGAGTCATTAGCAACATAAGTGCATCACAAACGTCTGTAACATGAATAAAATCTCTTTTGTGGTTGCTATTGATAAATTGTATATCTTTTCTTAAGAGCTTTGGAATAAACATATCTGGTCGAGGTTCCTGGTCTCCATTGTATATAGTCGTAAAACGTAGGCCTAATGCATGATCTGGGGCAATGCCTTCAATAGTTTTTTTTGATAATGCATAAGGATTCCTCCAAGGTTCTTTAGCAGTACTAGAACTTGCGTAGATAATTCGAGTATTTGGAAATGCTTCAAATAATCTATGTGATGCCATTACGTTGTGTTCGAAGTATTCTTTAGGGTTATCTATACTTTTTCTAACTCCACTTTTACCAGCTAGATGAAATATAACATCAACATCATAATCTAAATTACAGTTTCGTAGATCTTGACCATCTAGTAAATCAATAGTTTTCACATCATGATTAAATAAATGGTTTTGTAATTCTTGTCCGACCATTCCCGAACTTCCTGTTATTAATATTCTCATACTTTACCAATCATTCGTTCTTGGAACCGTTCTCTTAAACCACTACTAGAAAATCTATGATTGCGTTGATTATAATGATGTTCTATTCCTAAACGTTCACCTGTTGCTTTACCACTAAAGTCTTTGCCTTCATATTCTACACCTAATATTCGTACATTAATATTATTGTAAAGTTCTAATATATCGTCAATATCTTTTTCTCGTACATACGGAATAATTTCATCAACATACTTTACACCCTTTAATTGAGTATACCTTTCAACTACAGTTTGAATTGGTTTATTTTTTCCTGGTCTCTCCATTGAAGGATCTATTTGTAACCCGCATATAAGATAATCACATTGATCTTTTGCTTCACGTAACATAGCAATATGACCAGCATGTAATAAATCAAATGTAGAAAAAGTTATACCTACTTTCATTTTTTAATTCCAAAGTGCTTATATGTTTGTTGTACGCATTTAGCTTGATAGTAACAATCTGCTAAGGCGTTGTGTGCGTCGCTCTGTATTGCTTTACGAGGGTCTTTAGGCATCATTGCAAACAATGTACGACTATCGCGAATTTGCCAAAAGTTCCAAGGAATAGGAATTTGTAAATTCTTATATAGATTTTCTAAGATAGCATAATCAAATAGTGGACCTTGGCACCACAAATAATCTAAGCCTACACACCATTTATTTAGGCTTTTAGTTAATTCTTTTAAGCCAACTCTATCTCCGTCACCAAGAGCTTCTTCACGTATGCTTTCGTCTTGTTTGCCCCACCAATCTAAAGTGCTTTGGTCGATAGTACGACCTATCTCTGTTTGATCGTCTACATTAACACGTAAGTATAGACCATCGGATGGTTCGACATTAGTGTAAGGATCAAACTTAATTGCTCCTAAAGTTAGTATTACTGTATCAGGACTAGTACCTAATGTTTCTAAATCTATCATTCCATGCATTATTCATTACCCCCAAAGTCAAATAGCGAACCAAATGTGTTATTTTGTAATGTACTTTGGATATCCCAATCAAGTACTCCGATTAAGTTGCTTAGTTTGTTATCTATAATAGTTGATTCCATAGCATCGTTGTCAAATGGAAGTTCTTTAAACCAATCAGGTAATCGTAATTCGTCTGTTGGATATGCAACACTTGTATACCCTAATGGATTTTGTTTTAATTTACAAACAATAACTTTCATACCATCTACAATTTCCTGACTATACTTGTCTCCGTTCATGCGTTTTAACGTATTCCAATTAATACTTGCTCGAACGTGTCCGGGCATATTTGCTTTACCTTCTTTTTCTTCTTTACGTCTATAATCTCCAATTTTATTTGCACGTTTCGGAGAACCTTTTTCATATCCAGGACGTAATTTAAATTCTGTTCTAAATTCTGTAATACGTTTTAATACTTCAGCTTCTGTTTGATTAGTTAATACCATAAGCAATAGTTCACTTAAGAAGTTTTGCATAAACTCAGGTGTATCAGAACGTTTTAAGTCTAAACCCATTGCTTTTACTTTACCAGGCTTGTCATTTGTATCTTTACGTTCACCTTCTTCATCGTAAATTAGTGCCGCATATCTTTTCTTAGTAATATATAATCCACTTTCTGCAACAATTTCTCTACCTGCGGCAATAACATCTGCACGAGTTTTCGGACAATGAAAAGCCTTGCTCATAAATTCTCTAAAGGTTTTATTAACTTCACCTGCTACTTGGTCGTATAATTTAATAACACTTTCTTTATCCCAAGGTATATCTTTGTTTTCTATTTCTTTTTTCAAAACAGGAAACGCAGAAAAGTATACAGAATCTGTATCACCATAAATTACTGCATCACCAACGTGATCGTATTCGCCTGTGATTACTTTATTACATTCAGCACTCATATGTTTTGCAATTTGCCTACCAGTAAGTGTAGTTGATTGACCAATACGTTTGTCAAAGAATCTACAACCAGGATTTAGTATTGCACCATATAAACTATTTAGGTTAATCTTCTTAACAAGTTGTCGTTTATCCCAGAATGCTATTTCTATTTTATTACCAGCTTCAATGGCTTTCCCCTTCATTGCTTGTAATTCTTTACGTTCTGCATACCAACGTTTTAGCAATCCAGGAATAACACCGTCAAATTCAGTTGTTAAAATAGTTCCATTAGCAGATAACATCCACGGATTTCGCGAATTAAAAATAACATTATATACTTCGGCCGCACTCATTAGTTGTTCGTCACCATTTTCCCAATCAACAGTAATATCAACCTCTTTGCGTTGCTCCATTACAGCATCATACTCTAGTGTACCAAATCGTCCTTCCCAAGCACCTGCAAACGATTTTTTCTGTAGTGTCATTGCTTCTTCAACCATTGCATCTGTATCAGATGGTCTTAGTTGTCCTACTATAGTTGCAGGATCCATATTCAATGCTCTAATAACAGATGGATATAGTGAATTTAAGTCCATTGAACCAATCCACTTATGTAAACCTTTCTTAGGAAATGCAACATAGGCACCAGCGGCTGGTTCACTACCTGGTTCACGTTTAATTCTATTAGGAACTTGTAGACCTCTGCCATGAGCTTCGTTAATAATTGCTTGTTCTGTAACTGCAACGGCACCCATTGTAGTCTGTAGCAAAACAGTATTTGCGTGTGCTAGTTCATTTGATAAATCAATAAACTTTAGTTTTTGGTCCAGCTTGTCCAGTAATGCAACATCTTGTCTGTTGTATTCAATGAATGTCTTGAAGTCATTGTTATAAAGTTGATCGAGCGTACCTTCGTAAACAGTTTTTTGCTCACCGATCTCAGTTTCGCCAATAGCATCAAGTCTGTATGTGTGTCTTTCTTCATACGTATATTTACGATATAATTCTAAACTATCTAAATGTACTCTACCTATTAAGTCATAGGTTTCAGCTTTTTTACCGTATTTTTCGTATTCACGTTTCTTAGGCAATTGTCCCCAAAGACAAAAACGTCTTGTATCATCTTTGCTTAATACTCTGCTTACTCTATTAACTGTATATGGAATATCATATCCTTCGCTATTCCAACCAGTAAGAATATCAGCATCTTCGATTAAGTCAAGAAATGTTTTTAACATATCTCCTTCTTTTTCGAATAAATGTGTATTAGGGAATTCCTTTGTTTGTTCTTTAGCTTCTTCCATTGTAAGTGTTTTCGGAGGAACTGCTAAAGTAACAAGAGTATTCATCCATTGTAGATGTACACTAATTGCAGTTATAGGCATAAACGGCTCACTAGGATCAGCAAAGCCACGTTCAGGATCAAAATCTGTTTCAATATCAAAAAATGCTACATTAAGTTTCGGAGCATCAACGTTAAGATAGTTTTCGCTTAAACATTGAAAGATAGGATTAATATCACTTTCAAATAATTGTTTTGTATTGTTAATTGCAAGTTCTTTACGGAAGTCTTTAGTAGACTTTGAAACAATTCTATTTAAAGGATCACCATAAATGCTTTTATACTTGCCACGTGGGTCTTTGTAAAAGAATGTATACTTAATAGGGTATTCAGTAAAATGCCTTTTACCTTCTTTGCGTTCTACAACACGAAGAATATCTGCATTTCTATCAAATAGAGCATCAACGTAACTCATTTAATACTCCTTTATCTACGTAGGCCCTTAGGACCGTGCCAAAAATAATCATTATCACTTGTTGCCTTATCATCTATCCATAAATCGTAATGTGGTTTGCATGTTTTTACAGAAGTAAACTTTACTCCCCAGCCTTTTAATTGTTCTTTAGTAAACTCTATCCAATCTATTCCAGACTTTGCACCCCTGGCTGTCCAGTAATGTATTTCATCGCCTTTATCAAATAGTTCATTTAAATACTCTATTCTAGCTTGTTTAGGTTTACTTTCTTTATATTTGTTACCATCAGTATAACATATTGTACCGTCTATGTCTACCATATAGATTGTCATAAAAATAATTTCCAAAGTGCTATAGCATTCATAAGAGTAAACCATGAACACAATATAATAACAAATGCCGCTCGTCTAATGACTGCACTTATAATACCAAAAATTGATCCAATAAAGTACATTGGTATAAAAATCTTGGTTGCTGGATCTAGTACAGTAAATGTAAGAATTGCACTTGCACTAATTAATAAACTTGCCTCAATCATTTCACAATAAAATGCTGTAGGACTTAATCTATAAGATTCTTTAAAAAAGTTTTGTATTCGAAATATCACAGTTTGTCTTTGCCAACCGTAGCAACTAAAGTTTCTAAGTCGTCAAATGCATCAGCAGTCGCTAACCAATCTCCTTTATGAGCAATTTTAATTGCTTTAGTAATAAGAGATGGTTTCATATCTAATTCTTCTGCTACTGCTTTGACAGTATCTTTTAGTCCGGCATTAAGATCTTCAATTTCTTGTAGAACTGTTGCGCCTTCATTTACTAGTCTTGTTAATTTGTCTTTCTCTTCGGGGCCGTATGTGCGGTCACTCATGTTTTACCTCCAGGTTATTAGTATATTATACTTGTTTTCTTGTCTAATGTCAAGTGTTTTCTGCAATTTTTTTTGGATTAGCTTTCTCTAATTTATATGCAATATTTCCAGCTATACAAATTCTATTATGATCGCATTCGTGTTTTGGTACAGAATGTGATATTGGTCCAGGAAAAATTATAACTAATCCTGTATTTGGTTTGATGGCTTTTCCTGCTCCTGGAAATACCAATGGAGCACATTTTGGACAAGCATCAACATAATATACGAAACCCCATTGTGCTGGCCAATGAGCATGAGGGTTAGTATAGTCGCCTGTTTTATAATTAGCACCCCAGCAATCAACACAATAAAGTTTTGTTGTGTCTTTTGGTGCAGACGGTGTGTCGCTTAGTTTTAAAGTTTCAATTACCCAATCAATTATAGGAATAAAGTCTTTATTTGAAAACATGTCCCACGATGTCATGTTCGCTTGAACATTTGTTCTTCTGTACTGTTTATCGCCTTCTTGTTTAATAAGTTGGGTGAGATGTTCTTTCACTTCTGTTGCTTTTGAGTATACATTAGTATACACATCAAATTGTTCAGTAAATAATAGTTGTTCTATTCTAAAATCTTGCATAACAATACTTATGTACTGCTAAGGTTCTTAGATATGCCTTCCGGCTTATTGCCCGGCGTTAGCTTGTTTCATTAATAGTTTAAATTTAGAAAATAATTGAGGATCTTGCATCATCTTTTGAATGCTTTGTGTATAAGGTGCTATTGCTTTTATTAAATTAGGAGGTAATGTACTTCCTGAGGCAACTTTATCCATTCCTTTAGCAACCATACCGCCACTTGCTGAACCGCCAGCTACACTTTTTAGTGCTGTGGCTCTTTGTGCAACTTTTTGTGTTGCTTTTTGGTCTGGTTTTCCTGCTGGTTGTCCTGGTGGAATTTCTTGTGCTGGTGTTTGTGCTTGTTGTTGTTTAAAACCTTGTGCCGCCTGTTGTGCTACACCTTTAACTTTATCAACACCTTGTCCAACTGCCGCGCCTGCCTGTTGTGCAATTGCTCCAACTCCGCCTGCGGCGTCAACAGCTTGTCCAACGGCTTTGGCTCCTTGAGCAATTCCACGTCCAGCCGCTTTGGCTCCTTGACCAGCCGCCTTAGCTCCTGCTTTAGCTCCTTTAACAGCTAACTTACCAGCCGCCTTAGCTCCTGCTTTAGCTCCTTTAACAGCTAACTTGCCTCCAGCCTTTGCCGCTTTGGCTCCTACTTTACCAACACCTTTTGCTACTGCTCCTGCACCCTTCGCCGCCATTCTTCCTATGCCAGCAAGTGCAGGTAATATTTCATTTATTTCTTCGTCAGACATACCTTCAGTAATGTAGCCGTGCTTCTTACCGTAATTAATTAAAGCATCTCTTTCAAATTGTTGAAATCTCATTTACTTTTTCCAGAATTTAAATTTAGTAAGAAGTTCTTGCAAGTCTTCAAATTTTTCGTTTATGTACCAACCTGCTACAAACCCTACGATGAATCCAATTGTTAAAAACATTTAGCGACCCCCTTGTTGAATTTGTTGTTGTAAAAGTTGATCAAGTTTTTCAAGTTTTTGTTCTGGTGTAAGTTTTTTATCTTTCATTATTGCAGATTGCAGTTTAAGATATTCTAAATTTTGATTAGGTTCCTTCTTATCCTTCTTACTAGGTGTCTTGTCACTACCGCCAGGTTTTTCACTGTCCCACGCATCTTTGGCGGCCCCGTACATCGTTGGTCCACCAGACCCTGGTGTAGGTGCGGTACCAGATGGATCAAATACTTTCTTAAGGTTACTTCCAGCGTTACTGACTCCAGGTCCAGCACCTGCAATGGCACCTTTTCCTAACGCTTTTGTAAGTTGCCAAGCATTATTTGGTCCTTCAATAAGATCTCTAATCTTCATTTTTTTTCGCTTCTAATTTAGTTTGTAGTTGATCTTTATATGTTTCGTTTTTAACTCTATCTACATAGTGAGAACTCATCTTACCATAACCGTGTCTCCACGCCATTTGTTTTAGAGTTTTTTCATCTAATTGTTCTTTAACTACATCAAAACTAGTTGGTACTTTACCTGTCATTCTCTTTAAAATTCCACGTCCAACTTCTTTTGGATCCTTACCTGCTGGTACATTAACTATAATAGAGTTAGGCACCTCACCACCAGTATTTGGTGGCATTTTAATATTTTTTATT